>TARA_R110000765_G_scaffold115624_1_pt1 | contig 26173 bp, 29 predicted proteins | sample TARA_R110000765 | Tara Oceans TARA_R110000765 (sample SAMEA4398168) | marine metagenome | biome: Polar Biome; feature: [MES] marine water layer (ENVO:01000295) within the mesopelagic zone...; material: water (ENVO:00002006), including particulate matter (ENVO:01000060) such... | reverse complement strand
TAAGATGGTTGAGCTGCGGGCAGCAGCGGTTCTGTTCTAACTTCGTTAGAGGCATGGAGCGCAGCGACCTAATACTCAACACTTATTAATACGGTATTAATACTCGGCATCCTGCCTCAAACAGAATACTCACACGTCCTGTGTTCGATTATACACACATTCTTATAAATGTCAAGCTTAAAATGAAACTATTTTAGTCAACAGTTGACTAAGTACCCCTTGGGCTAATAATAGTAAGATAATTTACGAATTGTCTTGACATTTGTTTAAAAGTGTGCATTGTGTTTATTATGTCAGATGAGAACCAATCTCAATTAGAGAAAGTAGAGAACATAGACCCCCTAGCAGAAATGGCACTAGAGTCCCTTTATGAGGGTGCTTCAATTGAGCAAATAGCCAAAAAGGGAAATGTTTGTAAAAGGACTGTTCTATCTCATTTGAGCAAGGGGGGGTATGCTGATAGGTACGCTAGGGCAATGGTTTCGAAGGGGATGCTCTTAGCCGATGAAGTTGTAACAATCCCAGATGACTTACCCGATGATCCCACGCCTGGAGAGTTAGCCAAGGCCAAGATGCGAATGGAAGCCCGTCAGTGGCTAGGTACGAAGTTTTGGCAACACCTCAGACCCGAAACCATAGCAACTGGATTAATGACCCAAGTCCAAGGATCGACCCCTAGCATAGTAATAAACGTGGCTAGCCCCAAGGAGAAAATAGTAAACATTGAAGAATAGTTTACGAATAAGCTTGACAAACCACAAATTATGTGTATTGTGGGTCTCATGTCACTTAATCCCGTAGACAAAGATTACGTAAAATGGCTAGATGCCAAAGCCCTAGCCCGCGAGTCTAGCCAAACGGGTAAGGGCGATGATCAACGACCATTTAGGAAAAGCAAATTTGACAAAGGATACAGTAAGATAAATTGGCAGGGTAGTTCAGTTAGGTTAGAACGCCAGATTCATAATCTGGAGGTCGGGGGTTCGAATCCCTCCCCTGCACCCACTTTCTAGCAATGGCAAGCAAATCAAAGTTAACAAAACCACCATGTTGGTGGAAGCACCTCAAGTGGTATAAGAGAATCTTTTGGAAAAAAGAACGCCAAAACGGGAAAAAAGAATTATGAAAGAAAAAGTTTGGACAAAAGCAATGTTTTGGGCGCTAGATAACCCAATTAAGTTTGCGGGAATCGAGCAATGCTCCCAAGCCGCAGATGCGATATTGCTTGAGTACGAGGCTCGATTTGGAAGTGTGTCGAGTGCTATTCCTGGCTTCACCCTAGACGACCCCCCGTCCTTTGAAGACCTCTTAAACGGGTGCCTTTTCGATGGTGGTGACATGATACTAGACAACATGGAAGACGAAAACAACGTCTTAGAGTACACTCGTGCAGGATGCCAAGATTACGCATTCCACATGATTTCTGGCAACCTAGGAATCCTAAAGGCTTGGTACGAGCTAAATCAACAAGATTTCCTAAGTGATATTACCGAAAGCATAAAAGCAAACGACGAATTATGAAGACAAAAGAACAACTAGAGGCCGAAATCCTCATTCACAAAGCCTCTGGAGCCACCAGGAAGGTAAAACTGCTAGAGGAACAGCTTAACCCATCTATTATGGAAAAGCCAAGTGCTCCGAATCCAGTGATTGCTGGAGACAAGAATGAAGTGGGTGATGATGTTTTGTACGAATATCACTCATTGGGGTCTACTTGGAAGGAAATTGAGACATTAACGGGTGTCAAGTCTGCTTGGTTTCGAGTTAGGAAGTACGCTAAAGACAACGACAAGCCATATCCCGTTAAGCCATGAGTGACGCATTAAAGATATACGGTGTAGGGCGAATCATAAACGACAATGTTTACGTAATCCCTGGATTCCCATTATTTGGCTCTCCAAAGGACACTCAGAGCTTTATTGATTGCCTAGATAACCCAATTGGCAAGATTTCGGTCGAGATGCAGATTATCGTGCCTGCTCAAGACGACGAAGATGACGCAAATTGATGTAGACATTCACCCTAAATTCTTACCACTGTACCAAGCCAAAACGGATCGGTATAAGGTATATTGGGGTGGTCGTTGCGGGCTAAAGAGTTGGGCGTGTGCTCAAGCGGCTATTGCTAGGGGCTCTAGGGAGAAATTGAACATCCTTTGTGCTCGTGAAATCCAAAAGAGTATTCGTGAGAGTGTTCACGCATTGTTAGTAGATACCATTAAGCGAATGGGCCTAGATGATGAGTGGGAGATTCAAAACGACCGCATTTTGCACCGATTCACTGGCACAAGGATAAACTTTATTGGGTTACACAATAATACGCATAATCTCAAGAGCTACGAGGGTACTGACATTTGCTGGGTAGAAGAAGCCCAAGCCGTAACCGAGAAAAGCTGGGTTGACCTAGACCCAACGATTCGTAAGGAAGATTCGGAGATTTGGATTACATTCAATCCAGATGACGAGCTAGATCCTACTTACATTCGTTTTGTTTCTAATCCCAGAGACGGTTCATTCGTTGAAAAGACTTCTTGGCGAGATGCCGATGAGTACGGGTGGTTTCCTGAGTCTCTTAGGCAGCAAAAGGATCAAATGAAGCGTGAAAACTTCAAGTTGTACCTACACGTTTGGGAAGGAGAAGCCAATAGTAGCTTTGAGGACGCGATAATCCAACCAGAGTGGGTTATGAGTTCCCTAGACGCACACATTGCCCTAAACTGGGAGCCACTAGGGGCCAAGATAGGGAGTTTTGATCCAGCCGACACTGGTGATGATAAAGCATTTTGCTCTCGTCATGGCTTTCTAATCAACGACATACGTGCTTGGGGGGATAAAGAGCTACCAGAAGCCATCCAAAAAGCCTACCAATTAGGGTCTGAGTACCAAGTACAACGAATGGTGGCCGATGCAGATGGGCTAGGAGCCGCGATGAAGATCAATCTCGATAGAAATCAAAAGGAGTACAACCTAGAGGTAGACATGTTCAAGGGTGGTTCAACTCCAGACGAGCCCAATGCCCCTTACCCGCCATATGACCACAGCAAACCGATTCAAGATAGAGTCGTTACAAATAAGCAAACATTTCGCAACAAAAGAGCCCAATATTATTGGTTTTTGCGAGACCGCTTTGAGCGTACGCATTTAGCGGTACAGAACAACCAATGGGTCGATCCAGAGCAATGTATTAGCATATCTAGCCAAATTGACAAAGAAACCTTTAAGCAATTGCGGCGTGAATTGACCCGAATTAGGCGAAAACAAGGAAGTAACTCATCTGTAATTACCCTAGAGAGCAAGCAAGAGATGAAAAAGAGCGGCATTCGCTCTCCTAATTTGGCAGATGCCCTAATGATGGTTTTTGCCAATGAAGAGGTTTTTTCTGGGAATTGGAACCTAAGCTTTAAGTCTGAGTGGAAATAATCTAAAATAATTTACGAATAAGCTTGACAAATGAGTAAAAGTATGATATAACCCAATCTAGTTTGCCAAGAATGGGTCTCGGTATAACGTGGAATACGGAAAATGGCAAAATTAGTAACAGGAAACACCATCACAGCAGATGGATCATACGATTGGGATACAATCCCAGGAAGAAGCTATTCGTTTAGCCTCTATTACGCTGCTGGAACTGGAACGGTCACCGTTCTTAGGGAAAACGGCTCAGAGGGTACATTTACGAATTATAAGCTCCCAACTGATCCTACGGCGAACATGGCTTTAGCTGCTAGCGGAACAGAGCTAGGATATGAAGTTCGGGCAACTGGATCTTCAATTAGATTTACCGTTAGTTCTGCGGCTTCGCTAGAGCTTCAAGTAAAAGTCTACTCGGTCCACAACGGCAGATAGATGCCACAACCACTATCAGAGCCGCTAGTTAGGCCACTTGCTGGATCACTATCTGATCCAAGTGGTTTCACTGTATCTTCACTATCGGCCACGGACTTCCTATTCGAGGACTCTACCGCATACCTATTTGAAGACAGCGTTCAGTTTGAGTTTGAAGATGCACCAATCGTACCATCATACTACCTCCGTCCTGGTGGGGTTGATTACTACAGACGCCCAGGAGGTGTTGACAGATACTTGAGACCGTAATTATGGGAGATGTAATAACAAGAGGATTCAAATCAGTCATCGCTAGGAAGAATGCGGGGGGTGGTGCCGTGTCTCCTGGCACAGCTAATCTCGTTGCCGCCTATGATTTTAACGACACAAGCGGAGCAGGTCAAAACGATTCACATTCGGCTGGGCCATATAACCTAACCGAAAACGGGACAAGTGCATGGAACACTGGAACGCCTAATTTTTATACAGGAGTTACTTCCGCAGACTACTTGTCATCGACTGGACTTTCGGCGGCTTGGGCCAGTTCTGAGCAGGACTGGAGCATGGTTGTTCGGTACAAGGATGCAGGGATAAACCGGTCAAGTTATAGTGGTGGTGGAACGCGAGATTACATCAAATTTGCGAGCGGGAACGGCCACATTGGACGCCTCGGAGCAAGTACCCCAATCACCGTCAACACCGCCTCCTCTTACGCAGGGGCATGGGTCACGGTCTATATGGAGTATGACAGCTCTACTACTAAGGTTACGGTTAAGGTTTTAAACGAAAATCTGTCATCAACAACTGCCGCATTCACCGCTGGCTGGAATGCTAGCGTTGGTAAAATCGGTGGCTCTGATGGCGACGGCGGTGACATAGATTTCATGTATTTCTTTAGCGACCTTCTGACCGCCGACGAAATCCTGTGGTTCGGAGACAACTCTTCGACAGCTAGAACATACGCAGACTTATAATGGCGACTTACTACATTCGATCAGACGGTAGTGATTCCAATACAGGAACAGCCGACACCGCAGGTGGTGCCTGGTTGACCATCGAGAAGGCTTTCACCGAACTAATTGGCAGCGGGGGTCACACAATCAATCTCGGTGCGGGAACTTTCGCTTGGCCAGCCGCAGTCGGACGGGCTAATTATCCAACCGATTCAGGCAGTCCAAGCAATGTCTTTACTGATTGGGTTGATTTCGTTGGAGCGAGCAATACCACGACTATAATATCGGGATCTTGGATTCTTGGTGGGAACGCGGGGGAATTTTACGGAACGGCTAACATCGGTTCTTGGGATGCGTATTTTAGGATTATAGACTGCAAAACAATTGATGAGGTATTTGTTTACGGTGCCAGGTATCTGGAGTTTAACAACTGCCTGTGCGTAATACCCTCGCCATGGAATGGTTCTTCTGCCGCGATAGATAGACAGTCCATTTTTATTCGTGGAGGGCGGTATATCTCGATTGACGCAAGTGAATTTACAGACACTTCCTCGGCAATCGCCATAGCGTGTTGGGACTCGGAAGTAACGAATAACGCAATACATGATATTTCCCATGACGGAATACGAATAGTTGGGTCAACTGAGCTAATTGTAGATTCCAATCAAATTTACAATTTAGATGATGGGGCAGATGATATTGCGGAGCCTGTTTGGTCTAGGCATAATGACTGTATTCACGTTTATATGGCTGCCAATACATCAGACGCCAGAAATGTAGGAGTCACCATTTCCAATAACCTCATGTATAATTCTGCGGATCAAGCGCTTCAGTTTAATAACTATAAAGACGGATCTTTTCACAATAGTGATTTCACTTTCTTCAACAACATCTTTGGACAAACTAGGGCCAATACGTTCAATGGCGCCGAACAAGTTGATGGCTTTCTGTTTTACAATAACACCTTCATACTAAGCCAAACCTCTAATTCGTTCACCTCAAGTTATAGAACGGTAACATGTGACAACATCACATTCACCGTTGCTTCAGATTGGACTGGCGTTGAGATATACAACAACCTTTTGGCAAACTCTCCTCCATCTGGGCATGATCGAGTGGCTAATAACGTATATCAGGCAAGAGATGTAGCGGATTTCGGAACCACAGGAGGCGGGAAAGATTCTATTTTCACTGTAGTTGACCAATTTGTAGATTCTGATGCGTTTACTGGTACGCCGATAACTGCATACGTTGGCAAGAATCTAGGAACCAGATTAACGAGAGATGGTGGAGCCGAGAGCAACATTCCTTTGGTTGATTATCATGGAACAGCTAGGGATAATCGCCCAGACATGGGAGCATATGAGTTTGCGGGTGAGTCTCCTCCTGCGGAAACACCCTTCTCGTATCTAAGTGACACCAAAACCGTATTCACCGATAATTTTAATGATGGAGATCCGCTAGAAGACATTGAATTAGGGTCTGTTGCTGGACAGCGAGGGATCGCTTGGAACTCAGGAAGCTATACCTTTCGCTATGATCACACCTATAGCGAAAACGAGATAGACTCACCACAGGGTACGAGTGGCCCCTATTTTGCAATAGGCACCAACATCACAAGTTCTGATAATGTAACGATTTCCTACAATGTTAGGGCAACTGCTTCGGCAATTGATGATGGTACGTTGTTGTTTTACTTCGATGCTAGTAACTACATTTATGTTTCAATTACCCGCACAGCAGCAGGATCTGGACTTCGGTTAGTTGCTGGTGGCATTGAATCTACCATAAATGCCCTATCTGGATTCACGCTAGGAAACCTTACGACCCATTTAGTTGAGATTGAGGCATCACACGCTGGAGGCACTTTGACGTACAGCGTGAATCTTGATTCGGGTACGCCAATCACGGGAACTGCAGATATTTCCTCTATGGCGACAATTGGATCTAGCTTTGGGTTAATCAGGGATTCTGCCACATCCGATCACCGACTCAAATTCGATGACTACACTATAACGCTAGTAAATCTCCTATCACCCGCTCCCCTCCGCTCCCAAGCCGCATCCAACGCCCTCTTAATTGCATAAACTTTTAAATTCAACCAACCACAATCGACAATGGCAAAATTAACAGACAGATCACAATCGGGGACGATCACTAGCAGCAGTGTAATACACGTTGTGAACGACCCAACAGGGAGTCCCGCATCTAGCAAGGAGACCCTATCGTCGGTGTTTAGCACAATTAGCCCAGAGAATGGGGTTAGTTTTCACACTGGCAATGGCACACTAACGAGAACTCAAATGTCTCAAGGGCATACGAATTACGTTACATCTGCGGCAGAACTAGAAATGTTGGCTGTAGATACGGAGACATCCTTTAGCGTTGTTACCATAGGAGCAATTGCAGTGAGTGTTGATCCCGTTGCAGCCGACTTGCTTTACCTAGATGGAACTGCATTGGATGACGGAGACAAAATAACCAATGCGAGCACAGCGGGTGACATCGCTACAATTCAGTATTACAACGCCACGGGAGCATATGCTTCCACTAATGGCTGGACCGACGGAGGAGCGTAACCTAAAAGACAATGGCAGATTCAACAGTAAGCACCAAAGTAGACAACTACATGACAGGAACGACTCAGTTTGCAACTGGGTTGACGGCAGGAACCACGCAAACGCAAGGTGGAGGCTTGGCCCTAACGAGCATCATTAATGATGTGACTACGGTGGCCAACGCAAATGACACGGTTGTGTTACCCACGGCGGCAGCGGATGACAAGATTACGGTTTACAATAATGGTGCCAATATTTTGCGTATTTACCCAGCGGTTAGTGATAATCTAGGTGAAGGCGTTGATACGTTCACAACCATTGATCCAAGTGAGTTCGGGGTGTTTACCGCCAAGGACACAACCAATTGGCTATCAGTCATTTCCACGCCCTCCAACGGAGTCACACTCCACACGGGAGTAGGAACCTTGACTAGAGCCCAAATGAGCAATGGTCACCGTAACAACATTAACGGAGCGGGAGTCTTAACAATGCTAGCTGTAGATGCGCAAACGAACTTCGAGGTGTACACCATTGGAGCAGTTGCCGTAAGCGTTAAAGCGGCAGCGGCAGATCGTATTATACTTGATGGAACTGCTTTGGATGATGCAGATAAAGCAACCAACGCATCTACTGCTGGTGATGCTGCTGTCTTTAGATACGATAGTGCTGCTGGAGTAACTGCCTCAACTAATGGATGGACCGATGGAGGAGCTTAATTATGACAGCTATTTTCAACGGACTATTCGGCGTAATCGCTAGGAAGAATGGAGCAGGCGGTGGCTCTGACATCACACTTGAGACTTCTGTTGTAACAACGGCTACTAGCTATTCCGCGCCATTAAACATAGATGTTAATATACCAGCCGTGTCGGCTAACGACATCCTTTTGCTGTTTTGTACAACTAACGATTACAGCGAGCCAACCAATTCACCTCCAGCTGGTTGGACAAAGATTGCTGAAAAAGATGGAACAACAACAGGAATCTCAACCGTAGCTGCTTACTGGAAGCGGGCATCTGGGTCTGCATCAGCTACGACAGAAACGTGGTCTGCATTTTATCCTAATGGCGAATCGTATTATATTTGGGTAGGGGCATATTCGGGTTGTGCGACTAGCGGCTCGCCAGTTGATGCCTATGGCACAGCCAATGCAGGTTATTCTTCCTCATGGTCAGTTCCTGTTACAACGACGGTTGATAATACAATGGTCGCTACAATCATGGGGGAAACCCGCACCGACCTAACAGTTGCGTGGGCTGATGGAACTGAGTTAATAGACACGGTTTACTCAAGTTCAGCAGGTGTACATATAAACGAAAAACTGGAAGCGACTTCTGGTAGCAAAACGCGAGCCGCGACACCGTCCTACACCTCGGCTTTTTCTGGTATAGCAGTAGCGTTAAAGCCTGTATAAATTACTGACCAATGGCGATTAGCATAACCAGACACGGAGTCACTTGGACCATAACTGGCACACCCACCAACGGGACATATGCCAATGGTGATCCGTGGGTTGTTGGAGCAATTAGCATAACGGCCATCAGTCCAACCCCAACAGCGGGGACCAATGGAACGGTTGTAAATCCAGCCCTTGGTAGAACGCAAGGGTTTGACAACAGGGTTAGCGCATACAACACCTACAGCGAAGTTCTAAATGTGGGCAATGACCTACCTCTGGCCGTCTCGACTAGCAGCTCAATCGTGAGTTCGATCTCTACCGTTGCGACCCAAAGCTTTGAGCAAATCACTACGTTTGCGATCTTGACAGTCGTTGCCTCTAGCCCTGCCGCTGGATCATTTCGTCCCGCACCAATAGGTGGTGACTTTACTCATCCGTGGACATCTGGCGGGATGGACTACACTAAGCTGGCATCCTTGGATCAAACGCTAATAACAGTTCCTTCGATTGCCACCAGCGAGACTGACTTTGAGAAATCGTGGTACGAGCAAGACCTAACGTGGACAGGTCGGTATATGCACACCGATTACATGGGGGGAAACAACGGCTATGGCAGGGATATGGCTATCCAAACTGGAACGGCGGCACTCCAGCTTAATTTAGACTATTCGGATGCAGCCAAAGAGACCCTGTTGATTCGTCTCATTCAGTATGGCGTTGACATTCACGGGCTTATTCAAGACGGGGGAAGTTGGGGTGCAGACGGTGGACATAACGTAGGTCGGTTAGTGCCCTTGTTTGTTGCGGCTATGGTCTTGAATGATGCGGCAATGAAGTCTAATCTGGATGCTAGCGTACTTAGCAACTTCCAAGAGTTCCAACAGACTTTTTATGTAGAACAAAGCGATGTCGATCTAGCGAGATACACGGCAGACGGAAGACCCAGAACCGCCTACACTTCTGAAGATATTGGAAAGTCTGAGTGGGGTATTACGCACACGGCTGACCCATCAAAAGATGGCAACAATTGGGATGCGTATTATAGGGATATTAACGGTAGCGTACATCAGGCTCCCGCAATTGTCATTTATTTGATGGCGGGAACAGGCGTCACCAATTGGGAAGCCTTGCAGGACTACGCTCAAAGGCACATCTATTACCGCCAAAGCAGATACGCAAATCCGATTTACTACAACGGGTACGATGACGGGGATGCGTATGGGGATGGAAACACTAGCTCCGCAACTCCATTTGCGTCCAATGAAACCCCTTCGTTCCATAGCAATTTCTACCTTGAGTTCGAGAATGCCGATCCAGTTGGGAGTGCTCCTGCACTAATCCGCTCCCAATCCGCATCCAACGCCCTCTTAATATAAAATCGAAGATTCTTTCAAATATTCTATTTTGAACGGTAGCACTTAAACCTTTATGAAATACCCTTATTAAATAATGGCAACTTCAGTAACGCAATTTGGGATCACTTGGACGTTCAACGCCGACTACACGGTAGGCACGTACATCAACGGCGATAGCTATGTTGTAGATCCTGGAGCTGGTTGCGTTATTAACAGTATTACGCAGACAAACGCTGCTGCTGGGCATGATGGGTCTATGATCGACCCTATACCAAGCACCACCGCCCACGGGTATGATGACCGTATTCCTGGATATACCTCGGCTCTTAATGTAGCGGATTCAGGTGACTTCCCAATTACGATCAACCCAGGAACCGGAGAAGCGATCTCGTTAGTTTCCTCGATTAGCAAAGATATATCCGATGCGGGAGCAAGACCCGTACTTGATGTTGCTGCGATTCTAACGGTTGTGGCTTCTGCTCCTGCCGCAAACTCTTTCAGGCCAGCATATGCAGGAGCAAGTTCAACAAAGGTTCTTACTCACACAACGGCAGACGTTGATACGGCAGAGCTTCTTAGCCTGACTCCACCAACGGGGACACCAACAATTGCCGCGATGGAAGCGTTAATTGAAAAGCCTTGGATTGACCACAGAACAGAATGGCAAGGGGACTATCTGCACCCATCCCAAAACATGGAGAATTACGGGGGCGGTATGTCTAGGGACTCCAATGATATTGCCCTTAGATTGCTGCTGAATGATACCGTTTCCGCTAAACTAACACTCCTTTACCGATTTATCCAACTGGGTATTGATAATTATGGTCTAGTTGTAAATGGCGCCCAATGGGGATCTCCTGGAGGAACCATCGGCGTTGGTAGAAAGCTTCCTATACTGTTCGCTGGCTTGTTGCTGGGTAACACGGCGATGAATGCCGTAGCCACCACTTATAACACAAGGGCAGTATTTCAAGAGGACGGGCAGACATTTGACCTAACTCAAGACGAGCGAGATGCTACATACGATCCAGTGAACGCTGCTGCTGGCTCCGCATATAACTGGCCAGGTTGGTATGATGGCTATGCCATAGGAAGTGCTCGTTGGGGAGAACGTCATTATAGATATACCCTTGGGGGATATAACTATCTTCCAGGAAAGATAGACTACCGTGGGATTACTCGATCATCTTCTCTGGGTGCGGCGGTTGTCGTTGATTTGCTTTCTCTTGAAACCGTTTGGAACCACGATCCATTCATTGATTGGCAAGCCACAATGGAGGACGAAGGGGTTTCTGGAACATGGGGCTCTACCTTTTCAGTCAATATGTGGGCAGACTTTTACGTTGGTAGCCCAGCAGCAGGAGTAACCGCTAACGTCACATTCGACGCGCCAGATGGGGGGATTCTTTATCAAGAATATCTAACCATGACATGTGCTACGGGATCTTCCACAATTTACTATACGACAGACGGAAGCATTCCCGATAATACTGACTCGGTTTACAGTTCCCCGATTGCAATATATCCAACCGACACCACGGTCAGGGCTTTCGCCACTTCTGGTGGGAATACAGATAGTTCAGTCAGCCAAGTCGTGTATTGGCATGGATCTTATCCATCAATAAACGATAGCTGGGAAAACATCTATGTCCCCGCCAAGGTGATAAACGGATTTACGTGTACGGTAACTCCAGCAGCCCTAGCTCTCGATGCGTTAATAGCTCTGAGCTTTGGGGAGATTGGCACTCCTACCGATGCGGCAATGATTATTCGTTTGTACACAGATAATACATTTCAGGTAAGAAACGGAGGAGCCTACGCGAGCGCTGTAACAACGTCTTACGTTGCTGGGGGGAGCTACGACATCTCTATTCGCAACATCAATTGGACTGCTAAAACCTATGACGTTTATGTGGATGATGTTCTAATCACTAGCAATTATGCTTTCAGGACAGAGCAGTCCTCGATAACCCAAATTGATAATGTTGGGATAATTGATTATACCCAAGAGGGAATCACTCTAACCAATGTTAGCTACCAAACATCCCCACTGGCGATCAAAAGCCAATCAGCATCCTCGGCCCTCCTAATATGAAATCAAAGATTCTTTCAAATATTTTATTTTGTATTGTTGTACTAGGGCTTGGAGCCTTACTTGGCACATTGGGTGCCTTTATTATTAAACTTTTCTAATGGACTGGGTAAACTTACTAACAAATTCTGCAACAGGCGGCCTTTTGGGGCTCGTTGGTTCTATTGGGACTGGGTGGATTAAGCTCAAGGCCAAGAAGCAAGAGAACATTCACTCTTTGGCGTTGATGAACCTAGCCATTAAGAAGGACGAACTAGCGGCAGACTCAGCAGACTTTACGGCTAGCCAGCAAGGAGCCCAAGCAGAGAGTGAGTCCATTGGGGATTTAGCCACGGGTAGCTCTAACGGGCAACGGTGGATCTTGGTTTTGGTTACGGCCTACAAGGGAACAGTTAGACCCAACTTGGCTTACTTGGCACACATCTTGGCGGCAGTGGCATTTTACTACGCAACCCCAGATGTGCGAAGCGTTATGATTATGCAAATCTTCAATATGGCGGCCCTCTATGGGGGTTGGTATTTTGGTCAACGAGATATCAATAAGAGGCTTAACGCATAATGATACTATTATCAGTAAAAGAATCACCAATGTGGATTAAAACGACATTAACTTCATGGCTTGGAACAGCTACGGGATTTAGCATTAGCCTTGGTCAATTCGAAGGAGAAATTAGGGCTTGGGCGGCGTTAATTGGGGGTATTTTGATACCTGTCATTGCCTTGGCCTTCCATATTTACATGACCATTGACAAGAAAAAGAATGGAAAATGAAATAGTTTACGATTTTGCTTGACATTTGATCAAAAATGTGCTATAACCACCTCCAACTGAGAACAAGTCTCATTATAGATGCCTAAGAACAGAGAAGTATTGAAGCCCATCCCTATCTATCCAAAGTCAGATCCGAGTAGGTCTGCCCCACAAGATATGGATGACAAAGAAGTCGCTGCGCATCAACTAGCCTTGGCGCGTTACTCTGAGTCGTGGACGGCAGAAGATGATCAACGAGAGCAAGCCCTTGATGATCTACAGTTTACCCATATAGAAGATAGTCAATGGGATGACTACACAACAGAAATCAGAAAAGACCGACCTAGATATTCTATTAACAAAATTGCCCTAAGTGTTGAGCAAGTTTTGGGAGATATGCGACAATCTAGTATTTCTGGCAAGATTCGTCCAGTTAGTGGAGATGCTAGTGTTAAGATGGCAGAACAGCTAAATGGTCTAATTCGAAATATTGAGAACGAATCAGACTTCAAGTACATTAAAGAAATTTCCTCAAAGGAAGCATTTACTGGTGGATTTGGTGCTTGGCAAATTGTAACCGAATATAACGAAGACTCAGTAGACGAACAAAACATTAAGATTTTGCCAATTCATAGTGCAACAACTTCTGTTTATTTCGATCCAGCAAGTAGAGATTATTGCCACAAAGATGCAATGTTTTGTTTCGTTAAGCAAGATATTTCTAAGGATGTTTTCAAGGAAACCTACGGAGAGGAAACACCAATGACCTCGATGGACTCCGAAGATTATATTCAATCTAGGGGTTGGCAAGACAGAGATACTGTAGCTATTGCTGATTATTGGGTAAAAGAACCCTACAAGAAACGTATTGCTTTATTTTCGGATGGAACGACTAAAGAAATAACCGAAAATGTAGAAAAAATCCTAGACGAACTTGCCGAGGCAGGGATAGAAATTGTCAAAGAACGCAAGGTTGATTCTCATAAAGTTGTTCATTACAAGATTAGTGGAGATGGGTTCTTAGATGGGCCTAATGATTGGGCTGGTAATCATATACCAGTTATACCCCAATACGGATATGAAATTTGGCTAGATAACCAACACTACTATCGTGGTATGGTTCGTTTTGCCAAAGACGCTCAAAGAATCTACAATTACACAACGTCTGCAAAGATTGAAGCCGCCGCTAGAGCACCCCAAGATCCTTGGTTGGTTACTCCTAGAATGGTAAAAGGTTTTGAGTCTGAGTGGCAAGACTTTCCGAACACTAACAATTTTGCCCTCCCATTTAATTCGGACCCAATGGTTCCAGGAGGGGTTCCTCAACGGTTGGGCGCACCCGCCGTAAATAATGCCCTAGTAGAGCAAACATATCAAGCCGACCAAGACATACAAGCTACTACGGGGCGGTTTGCACCATCGTTGGGGAACAATGATCGCAACCAATCAGGGAAAGCCCTAGGTATTCAACGGCAGCAAACCGACCTAGGAACCTTTGAGATGGTGGATAACCTAGCTAGAAGTGTTAGGTACTCAACCGAAATCCTCTTGGATCTAATTCCTAAGATTATTGACACGCCTAGAACCGAACGCATCCTACAAGAAGGCGGCGAAACGGAAACGGTGGAGTTCAACAAGATAATCATGGATGACGAAGGTGGTTATCCCGTTTTGATTGAAAACGATTTAGCAATGGGCAAGTACGATGTCATTTCTGACGTTGGCCCATCTTATCTCACAAAGCGCGTTGAAACCGCCGAAAACTTAGCCTTTTTGATCCAAACTGCACCAGAATTGGCTCCAATGGCACTACCGTTTTACCTAGAGAATCTAGATAGTCCAGGTGTGCAAGAGCTAAAAACCATGCTCAGAAAGCAGCTCATAACTCAAGGAATGTTGAAGCCAAATGAGGCAGAAGCCATTGAGATACAAGAGCAACAGCAAGATCCTGCATTCATCCAGCAACAAGAAATGCAAGCCCAAATGCAGTCCTTCCAAATGAAGATGGCTGAAGCAGAGGCTCGCACTAAGGCTGCTGAATCGTTCTCTTCTGAGATCGCCGCTAAGATCGCCGCTAAAAACGCTGATATTGAGACCGAGCAAGCCCTAGCAGACGTTGAAAAGACCGAAGCCGAAGCCGCTCGCAATTTGGCCAATGCTGAAAAGTTCTTAGCCGATGCAGAAGCCACTGAGAATGAACCCAAATTTACCACGAAAAACTCGTGAATGTCTGCCAAGACACCCGTGACTAAACACGCAACAATGATATGATAGCCGAAACGCAAGAAGACGTACAAGGAGCTGAGTCGTCTACAGCCGAGATAATGGAGCCAGAGGTGGTTCAGCTAACCCAAGAGGATCTTCAAGACCCAGAACCAGAAGTTCAGGCGTTGGAGGAGGTTTCCGAGGAAGTTGAAGAATCCGAAGCACCAGAAGAAAAGGTAGTAACAGAATCCGTAGAGACTCCAACTAAAACAGTCCCAAAGATTCCACTTCCTAGACTTCAAAAGGAAATAAGTAAACGTAAGGAACTACAGAAGCAGCTCGATGAGCTACGCGCTAAAGAACCTTCTCAAACTCAAGAAATCACACATGAAGCTCCCCAAGGGGAAGAACCCACGATGCCTACCCTTGCATCTTCGGGGTACGACGAGACGGCCTATCAAGCGGCTATGGCGACGTACTCAAAAGACTTGGTAAGGCACGAGATTAAGGCAAGTCAATTTCAAGCAAACGAAAGAGCAAATAAAAAAGCTCAAGAAGATGCCAGAATGACTCACCAAAATCGAATTGAGAGCTTTATGACGGAAAATGAAGGCTATCAGCAAGTTCTGCAAGAGATTGTGGAATCCGAAGAGGATATTGAATATCCACCTGCGGTTGCTCAAGCCATTGAATTATCCGAACGTGGACCTGAGTTAGATTACTTAATCCTCAAGAACCGCGATACTGTTTTAACGAAACTACAAGGACTTCAACCATTCCAGCAGCTCATTGAGCTAGGAAGGCTAGAGGCCCAATTAGATTCCAAGAAGCTAGTCGCTAAACAAAAACCAACATCTAAAGCGCCAACACCTATCAAATCTGGTACAAGTGGATCACGGAATACTTCCAGTGACGTACTAAAACAGATAGATCCGCACTTTAAGATTTACTAATACTACTAATGGCTAATAACCTATCAAAAAATACAGTAGCGAACATTCTTCGCAAGTTCCTAGCACCTTGGCAGAATGACATCGTTACCCTCAACACGGTTAACAAAACTATAATCCCCAAGGGATCTGTTAACCCTCGCTCAGGCTCTACCGTTCAGGTAAAGCGTCCTCACCAGTGGAAGACAGAACGTACATCAGATGGTGACATCTCAGGTGGTACTCGTTCTGACATCATCGCGGCAACCGCAACTGCTAATGTTCAGGATTATTTCACTGAGCACGTAGAGTGGAGTCAGCTCGAAGAAGCAATCCAACTGGATCAGCTCGACGAAATCCTCAACCCAATCCGTCAGAAGATCATCACGGATATGGAAGTTGATTTCAACAAGTTCATCAAGAACAATGGCGCTCAATTTTTGGGTACTGTTGACACCGCTGTTGACTCTTGGGGCGATGTTGCTCAAGTTAACTCTTTTTGTGCCGCTCTTGGCTTCCCTGTTGGAGACATTTATGCGCAAATGGGACCATACGCTATCCAGGATTTGGCAGATGCTCAAACTGGATTGGCTGCTAATGGCGACGTAAAGAGTGCTTGGGAAAAGAGTATTATTCCTCGCAACTTCGGTGGCGTTCAGGCATACGTTTCTAACTCTCTCCCAACTCACGCAGTTGGTACTTGGGATGCTGGGCTACAGCTTAATGCCGCTCCTACGCAGACTTATGTTGCTGCCAAGGATACATACCAAACGACTATGGTTCTTAAGGGCGGAAACGCTTCTGTAACTGGATTCGTAAAGCAAGGTGACATCGTTCAGGTTGAAGCTCGCTATTGGAACCAAATGCAAACTAAGGCAGTTGCCGCTGGCCGAGCTGGTGCTGGAATCGCCTACACGGGTGTTGTCAGTGCTGATGCAAATTCAACTGCTGGTGGTCTTATCACTGTTATTCTAAACGGTCCTGCTATCTCCGATGGAGTTAACTACGACACGATTGCTTCTGCAATGAACACGAATGACAATGTGAACATCCTCAGTGGTACATCTGCTGGAACAACCGTTCCTAACTTGTTCTACCATCGTGATGCCTTTGGCTTCCTCACGGTTGACCTTCCTAAGTTGCACTCGATTGATTCGCAGGTTGCTAACTTCATGGGAATGTCTATTCGCATCCACAAGTATGCTGATGGTGACGCAAATAAGCAAATCGTGCGCTTCGACGTGCTTCCTGCTTACGCATCCTACAACCCACTATTAGCTGGTCGTTTCTACGGAGCGTAGATAGCCCTATAATATTATGGCTATCCTAAAAACCAGGCTAAAAGCCCCAGCAGCAGCAGCTACGGTTGTTCCCGTTGTTACGACGTGGACGACAAATGAGCCAACTGCTTCAGCGGCACAGACTATAGCAAATGGAACGGTTCCTACCGTTGCAGAGCTAGGTCAGTATGTTGCTAACACCGATGTAGTAATCGCGGCACTTGTTGCTGATATTGCTGATCTTCGTTCAAAGTTAGACGAGTAAAATTAATCGGAGGGGGTTCTTCGGAGCCCTCTCCATTTTATCCACAATGGCAAAGACAATTCAGCAAGTTTTAGATAGGGCTTATTTCCTAGCGGGAATAAAGCAAGAGGGAATAGATCTACACGATTCGGAATACGAATCAGGTATAGATCACTATAACGTGCTTGTAGCCAAGGACTGGGCGGATGGATTGAATTATCCGTGGGCAGAAGTCTCGAATGTCACAGATAGCACAAACCTAAAAACGTGGTCTGTAGACTACATACAGTGTACCCTAGCATTGCGTTTGTGCGCAGAATTTAACAAGAACATTCCTCAATCGCTCCCTAGTATGCAAGACAGTGCATTAAGGGCCGTTGAGAAGCAATGTGTAAACATTCCAGCTCCTTATTATTCATCCATATTGCCAACTGGCGGTGGAGAGAATAGTTTTTGGAGTCGTTCAAAATACTTCGGAAGACAAAACGAAGACGATTTATCAGATGGAAATAGTTCCAAGCTAAGAGACGAAGAAGCAAACGTACTCGAAGATCAAACAGAAGTAAGAAGCATATTAGAGGATTTATAAAATGGCCAAAGAAGACAATCTATCCATATCAACCACAATGAGCACCGTTAGCGATTGGGTTCGCGTAATCAAAGACGGTATTTCAACTAGAATCTCACCAGCGAATTTCGCTACTGTGATCGAAAGTTCTTTGGCATCTTCGGTTAATAAAGACATTGTTCGAGAGATTAGTTCTGGACAAAGCTTTCTTAGTACCGACAATACGCTGTTGGTTGACTGTACTGGCGGTAATGTAACCGTTCAATTGCCAAATCCATCGACTGTTTGGGACGCAACAAATTCTAAAAGTGTCGTAATGCGGATTGTTCAAAAGATTAGCAACTCTAATAGCGTTACAATTTCACAATATAATTCAGAAAATATCTATGTTAATGGAGCGGCTGATACTACAATTACGCTTACTAGTGGCAGTTCTGCTACGATTGAAACAAACGGTACGGACTTTATTGTTGTTGGATCGTAATATGCGAACTGTTTTTCCAATTTATGATGGAGCACATCAGTCGGTTGATAAGGCTGTTCTTGATTCCGAGTGCGTTAACCTCCAAGCTTATAGTCCCATTGCAACGGGTGCGGCTTCGAGGACATCGCTTGTTCCTACTCCTGGATTGACTACATTCCTTACTGGTAGCATAAGCCCGTTTGTTGGGTACGTTTTCAAGAACGAGTTATATGTTATTCTTCGCGGCTTCCCAGATGATTACTTGTATAAAATAGATAAGAATGGGGCCGAAACATTAATTGGCTCATTGGGGTCTTCTGTCAGAACATCTAGAAACTTTCCTCAGTTTGCCTCCAATGGAGAGCTTCTTTATATTTTGTTCCCAGAGGACAGTGGGTATTTCTATGATCCAGATACTGGATTGTCTCAAAACGTAGATGTAGTTTATCAAGGTTACGAAGCCGAAGATACTGGAGTTATTAGCGTTACTTCTGGCGATGGCTATTTTATCTTTTGTACAACCAAAACGGTATTTAATTCTGGGTTGGTTACCGATGTTGATAAAGGCAAGAGCTTCGATGCTTTAGACTTCGCTAGTGCCGAATACTCTGATGATGACAATGTTCGGGTTGCTTGGCTCAAAGGAGAACTAAGAATATTTGGTTCGGCCACTATGGAAACTTGGGCAAATGTTGGTGGAACAGATTTCCCGTTTCAAAGAATTGATGGAGCCACAATTGAAAAAGGATTAAAGTACCCAAATACCCTACAAGAAGTTGACAATTCGTTTGTTTGGGTAGGGTCTGGAAAGAATGAAAGCCTAGCCGTTTGGAGAGCAACTGGCGGTGGTGGAACCCAAAAGCTTTCTAATGAGTACGTTGATGCTTTGTTAATAAATACAACATTAGATGCAGATGATGCGTATGATTCTCAAGGATTTGCTTATTCATACGATGGAAATACTGTTTATGGATTTAGTATAGCCATTCAGGATTCGGTATTTACGCAATCTGATGCAACACTTTGTACTGACTTGAGCGAAGGTGCTAGGGTTGGTCGAATGAGTTGGAGGCAAAATTATACAGCAGATAGCCAAAATCCATCACTAAAGATAATTCCGTATTCTGCGTGGAGTGTTGGTAACTGCGTAATTTGTTATAATCGTGTTATTTTTAATGGTAGATACGAACTAAATTCTTCTGTGTTTTCCGAAAAAGATGCAAAGGTTTTTCGAAGATTTACTAGTAGTTATTTACAAGCAGAAGGTGACGATGTTTATGTTTCTCGCGTTGAGCTAAGGATGAAAAATGCCGTTGGTGAAGCCACTGCATCAGACGATATAGACCGAAATCCAACTGTACTTATGGAAGTCTCTGATGACCAAGGACGTACATGGAAAGACTTTGGCTCTAGAAATATTGGTAGAGCAGTTAACACAAGAACCCAAGTAGTGTGGAATCGTGGATGTGGCAGATCACCGAATTACAGGCTTTTTAGATTTACAACAAATAACTCAGTTGAGATGGTCTTCTTAGATTTGGTCTTAGACATAGAAAGGGCTAGTCATTAATGTCAGTTGTAGCCCCAAATAGATCAGAACCATTTACGGACCAAAACGGATATGCCGCTGGAGAACGTATTCGTCGTTGGATTGAAGAAATAACCAGAATAGTAAATAGTGCTGTATTGGATTTATCTGCATTAAAGCCATCTTATAATGTTATAACAACTTTAAATTCTCCCTATGCGGCAGTTGATAACGAGTACATTCTGTGCACAATGGACGGCAATATAACAATAACGCTTCCCACAAGTGGAAGAATACACGTTAGCCGAAGTGGGGCGTCAAATACTCTTACCTTAACTGGAACTGTGAACGGAGCGACAAATCCAACATTGTCAGGCGATGGTAGTAGTGTGTCTTTGGCATACATTGGTACGGAATTTAGATACGTATGATTTCAGAATTAAAAGAAAAACCCAAAGATATTGTTGAACATCAATCAGAAAGTGAGCAATTCAGTGTTAATACATTGGCTAAAATATCTTTAGATCTTGTTTTGTCTTCTGATGTTCGTCTATGGGAGCTTCTTTCGTCGATTTCTAAGCCAACAGATGTTACATTTTTTAATGGTGTACTAGATGAAATTGAAGAACATTTTTTAATGCGCAATCGCTGCGGCCTAGATCTTGAAGAATGTCAGTCGTGGTGGGAGCACTCAACTGGAGTCAGTTTAAAAGGAATGTCTGCTAGCTCTGGAACTATTATTATAGGGAAAGAGCATCGAATGGATGACTTTACTATATTGCAAAGTGGATCTCTTTTGTTCTATACTTCTGATGGGCCATTATTTGTTTCAGCTCCACAAACTATGACTTCTGTTCCAGGAACCAGAAAGCTTGGTCTTGCAATTGGAAATCTTATTGTATATAATGTAGTTCCTAATCCAAATGCAGAAAAAGATGAGGAGTTACTAGAGGATTCGTTTACAAAAACCGACGATATACACAGAAAACATTTATTATTGGGTAATCCAACGCCAAGCGATGAGTTTAACCTTTATTTGGCTATTTCTGGAGAAACAACTGACTCAATAGATTTAAAAATGAGCCTAATGGAACATGAAAAATTTCTACATGACTTATTATTAATTAAAGATTCAGAAATTGAAGGAAAGGGGATTTTTGCTAAAAAAGATATTGAACCAGGATATAGGTTTGAAATGCTTAAAAATGGTGAGAGAACTCAACTGGCAAGATATACAAATCATTCATTTAACCCAAATGCTATTTCAGAGAGACAAAATAACGACCTATTTTGCACATTAATAAATGGAGCGAAAAAAGGCGAAGAAATATTAACAAACTACTTACATAATATGCAAATATCAAATGAAATAGGAGGCAAAAAATGTCTAGCGCAATAGGATGGGGAGCATTGGCTGTTGTCGGTGGATCAGCGGTAGCTGGATCGGCTATAGCTGCTAAGGGTTCTAAAGATGCGGCCAGGATACAAAGTGCGGCTTCTGAACGAGCATCAGAACAAATTGATCAACGGTATCGCGAGAATAAAGAAGCACTTTCTCCTTATTCGAGTGGAGGCATTGAGTCTTTTAAAAGACAACAAGCTCTTAGCGGAGCAATGGGATCTGAAGCCCAAGAAGGAGCATACCAAGATTATCGCGAATCTCCTGGTGTTGCGTTTGCTAGAGAGCAAGGACTTCGAGGCATTAACCAACAAGCTTCTGCAACAGGGAATCTCGGTGGCGGTAATCGCCTAAAGAGACTTACTGATTACTCTCAAGGGCTCGCCTTACAGGATTTTAACAACTATTTTAATAGATTGGGTTCCGTTACTGGAGTCGGACTTGGCGCTACTCAGGCTTTAGCTGGAGTAGGAAGTAACGCTGCCGCTGGACAAGCAACAATGACGCAAAACGCAGGAATTGCAAGAGCGCAAGGTCAACTTGGTGCAAGTCAGGCTTATTCTAGTGGATTATCGGATCTTTACGGTGGTGTTGCACAAACACCTTGGGGTCAAAGCATTGGGCTACCTGGAAGCACTTCTAGCGCACCAATTCCTGAAATGAACATGGATTTTTAGATAATGGCATACGTATCACCAATTGGGAGAGCCCAACAATTAACGGCTGCAAGGATTGCAAACGAGCGGTCACAGCAAATAATGTCTCAATCCGAAAGGATTGACCCGCTAAAAGTAAGGCATCAAGAACTAACGAATCAATCGCTAGAGGCTGACCTAAAACCCCAACCACTATCTGCTGGGGATAAATTGAACATAGACAAAAACACTCAAGAGCAAAAAGTTAAAAAGGCTGCTGAGTTTTTCTATAATATTTTAAACTCAGAGACAGAAGAGCGAAGAATGTCATTTATTGCCTCTGCTATGGATGAAGCTATTGCCTCTAAGGATCAGGAGAAAATAGAAACGTCTAAAAGGTTTCTTGCGGCTTCTAGAGAGGAGCAAGACAATATGGCTTCTGCTTTCCTTGAGGCTAATAAGTATGACCCACAAAGTGGAACTTCTAGCGTGTCGCCGTCATCAAAAATGCAAGAATCTCAACTGTATGGAGAGTTAGTGGCAAAGGGCGATCAGCGAACTCCAAGAGAGGAGGGTCAGTTTCAGATGCTTAAAGCCACCATTCCGCAAACCCAAGCAGAGAAAACGCAGGGTAAGGTTGATGAAGCAGAAGCGCTGGCTAAGGTCAAAATGGATCAAGACATTCTTCGTTCAAAAACAGTAGGTACGGATGAATATCGGGAAACACAAACCATTGCCGTAAAAAAAGCAAAGGCTCTCGCAACCACCAGAACTAATCTTGCTAAGATTCAAGCCGGAACAAGGGCGGCTGAAAGAGTTTTATCTGGAGTCAGTAAAGGAACCTCTGGACTAACTCAGGCTTTTTTTAGCAAGATACCAGGAACGGAGCAGTACGATCATAAGTTATTAGTTGATACCCTACAGGCAAAACTCGCCCTAAACGAGATGAATGCTCTTAAGGCAAACTCACCAACTGGGAGTACAGGGTTTGGTCAATTGTCTGAGAAGGAGTTGGCCACATTGCAAGATGAGGTTGCAAAGCTTGATCCAAATGCCAGTGAAGCCAGTAGGCGAGAAAGTCTAAACATTGTTCTTGATCACTATAAGAACGCAGCAAACCTTATCCGATTGGAATATATGGTTCCAGAGAAGTCGCTAGAGGGAAGGATTAAGCAAATCAAATCAGTTGGACTAAATGACGAGCTAGCCAGAGAGGTTTTGGCCTCAGAGGGGCTGTCAACCAATGTTCAATCTCTTCCTGGTCCAATCCAAATAGACCTAAGTGATGAAGAATTAGATGCGGCAATCGAAGCAGAAAAAGCCAAAAAGTAATAATGCCAACACTAGAAGAACTACAGGCAGAAAAAGCCAGACGGCAACAATCGTCTCAGTCTCCGTCATTAGAGCAACTAATGGCTGAGAAAGAAAGGCGCTCACGAATAGCAACTCCAGAATCCCAGGCTCCAACTGAACCTAGGGATCAAGACCTTGAGATGACCTCTGTGGATTTCCAAAGAGAGAGGTTAGACCCACTAGAAAAAAGTGTCAGTAATTTAAATCTAGATCTCATGGAACCAGGAATGCGCCAATCCATGATGAAGCAAGGTCGGGTTTCTAGTCGAATAGCGGAAAGAGATGCAGCCAAGGGGAAGTTGTCCCAAATCAAAGAAGCCGAAGATAGTGCTTTTATGAAGGCATATCCTCCTGGTTCGATTGAGGAGATTTCCATGATGGGTAAAACGAAAGATGGCAAGCAACGCCCTTTCAGTCAACAGTTTAAGGTGGCGGCTAAGGTTATCCTTATACACGATGACAGGGAGCGAGCAGAAGCGTTTAAGGGTATGGGGCTTGACGTTAAAGATATGGAAGGAAGGCAGATTGTTACAATGCCAGATGGTGAAGAGTTTGTGGTGAACTATCCAGGCATGTCTCCACAGGACGCATTTACTATTGCTGAGTCACTAGCCGAAGCAATACCAGCCGCTAAGTGGATAGCCGGAGCTAAGGGGATACTGGGGAAGACTGGGAGGTTGCTCGCAGGAGAAGCGGCCACTGCAACGGCTCACCAAGGAGTAGAGAAGTTAGCCGGAGGTAGTGCTGATGCACTTCAGGGAGCAACTGATGCAGTTTTGGGTATTGCTGGCGAGGCTCTCGGAAGCCTAATTAAGGCTGGATGGAAAGGCATCAGTGCGGATGCTGCTCAAAAAGCACTCCAAACAAAGACGCTTTCAGAGATGATGGAAACTTTAAACATGGACAAGAAAGCTGTGTTGAAAATGATCCAAGAGGCTAAGGATTTACCCAAGGATAGTCCATTATTGGTTGAGGTTGAGCGAGTGTTGTCACTATCCAAGCTTGAGGCCGCTGCAAGGAGCGATCCAGGTAAAGCAATTGAGGTTACAGATTACTTAGATGCTTCCACTTTGGAGAACGCAGAAGACCTACAGAGGATCTTTCAAAGAAGCCAAGGACTTAAACCGTCTAATGCCGACAAGCAAATACAAGCTTCCATTAAGAATTCTGTTAAAAAGATAGGAAATCGAAGGATTGACACCGATAAACTTCTTACCGATGGTCAATATAATAAAGCATTTGAAGGAGTTCCTCCAGTTGATGTAACCAAAGAACGATCAGACCTATTGTCCTTTATTGAGAAAGAGACAAATCCAGGCAGTCCTGAGCGGTCTAAGCTAATGTCCTTTTATAAACAGCTCGGAACGGACGTTGATGAAAATCCTATTTTAGATGAATTTGGAAGAGAGATCTTAGACTTCAAAAAAGACCCCAGAAGAATACAGGATGTTGTAAGGGGGATTCGAGATCTCAGGCAGATAGTTAATGACTCTTCTGTTAATTCATCGGTTAGGTTAAAAACCAAAACACTATTAGATGCTTTGGTCAACAAGCTAAACACCGTCTCTAAGGGTGAATACAATAAAGCCGACAAGCTTTACTCGCAGATAAAGGAATTGCAAGACAAGTTCTTAAAGCGAGGATTCGAAGAAGGGGCAGAGATCACCGATGGGGCATCTTTTGACCAATTCCAAAAGTCCATATTCGACCCATCCGAAGGCGGTAAACCAGATTCCAAGAGGTTTATGTCATTGCTTTATGCCAAGGAACCAGAGGCTGCGAAAAACCTTTGGGCTAACAATTATGGGAAAAAGCTAGGAGCACTAGGTAAGAACGCAAAACCATCTGCCATTAAGAAGGAATTGTTTGGTGAGGGTTCTATGATTTACGACTTAGCCCCTAGCCCAATCCACAGGAAAGCGCTAAAAGACCTAGAGAAGTTGCTTGATGTTGGTGAACAGTTCGAGGGGATAACCGTAAAGGAGGCTACTGACAAGTGGGTTCAAGGACAACTAGATCCAATAGCGGCTCACTGGGTTTATGTCAGAATGGGCATATTTAGATCCCTAAAAAGTGCCAGAGACAAAGACTTAGCAACGGCTTGGTTCGCGGCAGTTACCGATCCAAAATGGATGGAGGGCTTCGAGAAAGCGCTAGGAGATCCAAAGATAATAGCACAAAGCCGTTCAATTTCTGCCGATGCTAGAAAGAAAGCCGCAGATGGAACCGCTGAACGAGCAAGGGCTATCTTTGATGGATTTACGGCGCGTCACCTAAACACTGGAAACTTAAAGTCATCTAGTGGCGTCCTTAGCGGAGCCGCAGTTTCTGGAGCGGTTGATAGTGATGTAATCGGAGAAGAGGACACCTTCACTCCACCAAATATAAACTTATAATAATGGCAATAATACAAAAAAACTCAGCACGACTAGAATTTGATAGCGTTGCATTATTGCAAGCAGAATCAAAGCCGTCATTTGTAGATGGCCAAATTGTTTATATTAAGGGGATTACGGCATCAAATGACGATGGACACGGGAATTTTCGCTATGATTCTTCTTCTAGTGCCACTGACGATGGAGCCACTATAATTAATCCTATTGGGGTTGGCAATGGCCGATTTTTGAGGGTTTTTGGA
>TARA_R110000765_G_scaffold9042_5_pt1 | contig 26205 bp, 34 predicted proteins | sample TARA_R110000765 | Tara Oceans TARA_R110000765 (sample SAMEA4398168) | marine metagenome | biome: Polar Biome; feature: [MES] marine water layer (ENVO:01000295) within the mesopelagic zone...; material: water (ENVO:00002006), including particulate matter (ENVO:01000060) such as...... | reverse complement strand
ACGGCTTAGAAAACTTCAAGTACATCTCCGTGAGAGAAAGCGCTAGCTATGACGCAATGTTAGCAGATTCTGGCATAAGACCAGAACTTGTCCCAGATATCATCTTCAGTAACATACGACTTCTGGGTCTAACTGGTCAACAAGATTCTGGAAAGCAATTGAAGGTTGGGCATATTCGACATTTCTCTGGCATACGCACAATGCAATCTGCTGATAAATTCTTACGCGAATTGAAGACATGTACGTCAGTCACTTCAGAAAGCTTCCATGGAATCATCGCTGCAAAGATGGCGGGTATTCCTATTGATAGAATCTTAGATTCAAACACGCATAAGAACACAGCACTCATGCGAGACATTACAAACACATCGTCCTACATCCCGTGGGCAGTTAATACTATCAATAAGATGTTTGAGAATTTGCATAATTTGTGAACTTCAGTGTTTACCTTTATAACGCAGTAGTGTAAAGTAGTATCATAATCCAATAATAACAAAATCATGAACGACACTCAACCTTATCAATAAAAATATGACTAATCAGAAATTCGCATTCATCGACGTAGAGACAACAGGCCTTGACGAAAAAGAACATGACGTTATACAATTCGCTTGTATCGTCACCGACTCGGAGCTTAATGAGCTCGGTCGAATCCGCCTTGAAATGCAGCCGACCAAGGATAACGCAGAAGCTCAGGCCATGGAAAAGACAGGATTGACTGTTGAACAAATCATGGCATATGCTGATACGTCAGCAACAGGCTATGCGAAGCTTATCACTTTCCTTGGGCAATTTGTCAACAAGTACGAGAAGAAAGATAAGCTCCAATTCGTTGCATACAACGCTCTTTTTGATTGCAAGTTCGTAAGGGAATGGTTTAGTCGAAACGATGATGTCTACTTTGGCTCATGGTTTTGGTGGCCACCAATTTGTGTGATGATGGAAGGTGCGTGGTTAGTTAGAAATAACCGTGCGTCATTCATTGACTTCAAACTTCAAACTCTATGCGAAGCAGCTGATATCGTATGGGATGAAACTAAAGCTCATGATGCCATGTACGACATCGAGCAGACAATTCAATTGTACAGATACTTAAGCGAATAACCGCAACTACAGTATGATCATCAACAGCGACTTCAAAGACTACTACGATTTCGTAGCTCACCAGTACAGAGATATCCGCGCTGTTTATGACAGGAAAGAGCAGAGCATTCGTGGCAACGAATTCAAAGCCTATCGCGATTTGGCTAGCTTAGCTGACAAGCATACCATAGAAATCGACCACATGCGCCACCCGTACGCGCATGTGGGTACGATGATTGTAGGTGGTAAATTATATCCGTTCTACAATTCTTACGATACTACTCGTGCTCGCTTTAGTTCTCCTTACCGTGAGCTTGACAGACTAGGAAAAGGCAACAGAGCAAAAGTTAAGCGACGGTATTGGCCTTACTACAACAACCACCTTCGCATTGGAACAGGAGTAAGAAGCCAACACGTCACTGAGATTTGTCAGAAGTACAAAGCTCCTGTCATTGCCTTGATGCCATGTCATATCATCTTGAATCCGTGCATGAGACTCATTGGAACTCCAGTGGATGCATACACTGCATGTCAAGATATCATGTGTTGCTTAGCAAGTGTTGAACCTGTCATTCCTGTCCAAGATGATATCACCAAAGCTCAAGCTGCAGGGTTCTGCCGCAAAACATCATTCCGTCACAGAAAATGAGACTACAAGATTACAATACGATGATGTTTGCGTTGGGCATTCTCAAGATTAGTTCAATCAAATTCGACTAGCGTGAGAGTGTAGAACCGATGGTTGTTAATGGTGTGACGCTGTCTCGTCTCACGAGTCGCACGCACATTGGTGTAGCATACCATCATGATATCTTTGCGGCAGATCGTCAGGATTATAAATATAATCATGGGCAAATACAACTTAATTTCTCCTGGTTTCTCTACTCCACAAGATGTATCAAACGGCGTATATTTCATCGATATCAAAGGTGTTTGGGGTGCAACTACAGCACAAATAATGTGGAGACGGACTGCACTAGACAATTGGAACGCTCTATGGGATGAACATGGTGCAGCAAGCATCGTCGTTGATTACAACACCAACGCCACAATATCGGCAGGTCAGCTGTCAGTTGAGCTAGTTAGCGGTGCTGGTATTAATCTCGACTTAGAGATTAATAAAGTCCCTCATTAATCATGGCACCTACACTAAAACCTTGCCTACAGCCACCGCTGCACACGCCGATTACCGTCATAGTGGATCAGCCAGGTGGATTCACATACACTTTCCCAGCAACATTAAGTTAACATGACACAACAAACTTCGACAGTACCAAATAAAATTATAGGCGACGATTGGTTCGCTACAGAAGCCAATAACTTCAAAGCCGTTATCAACGCGAATGCAGGCGACGCAGAAGCTCGTCTGGTTTCAGTGCTTGCATTAGCAAACACCAAGATGGACATGGGCAATGTGATCCAAGTCACAGAAGCTAGCCAATTGGCTGGTACACTCGATAGTAATATGATGTACATTACGAATGGCGCTATCGACATGGGAACAACACAAATTGAAGTTCCAACTACAGGCCTTGCTATTAGATCATCTGGATCAATCGATTCCGCATTAACTTCATCAGAAGACAACTACACAATGTTCGTAGATGCTGCTGGTGGTGGTGGAAATCTTATCATAACAGGTATCGCGTTTACAACGTCAGGCACAGCATCTAAAGTGTTCAGTGTATCAACAGTGACTTCAACAAATATCTTCTCAGTGAGAGATTCAGCATTCGTTGCTTGTACTGCTATCGGAGACGTCACAGATTATGGTGTCATCCAGTTGATAAGCAACCAAAGTGTATTCTGTGGTACAGGTTTAACACTCGACGGGACTGGAATAACATTCAAACGTGATGGTTGCGTCTCCCTGAATATGGTTAGTGGCGGAACAGAGCTTATGGCAGGCAGCAACTTATTGATCACTAGTCGAGCAATAATCGAAGATTGTACAGACGTAATGCCGGCGAATACGACAATGTGTGACTTTGCTCCAGAACATTTTAGTAGAGACGGTAGTTTCCGAGTGGTGAACAACGATATGACAGGACCAGGCGCGTTCTTCTCTGCTATTAACGGGGACGACATCAAATGTAGATGGCATGGCAACAGCTTTGATCCACCAGCATCTGAGACGAATACTTTCATTGGTGGGCATTGGGTTTCAAGTGCAGATGAAGTATTTGCGGCAACAACTGACTGGGCATTCCCGTTCGAAGGCGCGAATACTACAGTACCCGATCACTTGATATGGTTCGGCAGCGGAATTTCTAATGATCTAACGTATCTTTCTACGTTACAAACTGAAATCGATATCAGAGGTACGATGTCAATAAATGCTTCACTCAATAATACTGAAGTTTATGCTAAGATCGTCTTACTTGACGCTTCTAATGCTTTCGCTGAAGTCGACTTAGAAGAACTTCCAGTCTTAGACTTGAATACTGCATTACGATCTTTGTACATGGGAATCGTATCTCATGCTACAGTAAATGAAGGTGATATACTCCGCATCAAACTTAGAGCGAATAAGAATGTCGATCTTACTATTGCAAAGAATACTTCAATGTCGTTGAAAGAGTCATAATCGTAATATGTATAAATAAGGTTATGATACTCACGGTACTTTCAGTTCTTAGCACTACTCTTACGATAGAAGCTATGACTTTACTCGGATCAGTTACGGTCAATTTGATCGTTCTGGTGGCAGCATGGATGCGATTTAAAACGACATTGGCGTCTACGACCAGTGAAATTAAAAATCATGCAGATATGTCCATTCAGAAATTGAATGGTATGTTAACGTACGTCATCCATTCATTTGACAGACCAGCGTGGATTAAAGTTGCACGGCATGAACATGGTGAGGTAGTTTTCCGCATGTTGGAACTCAATCAGCACTTCGGAGATGAGTATGGCATCTATCGCTCAGATTATATCGGCAAGACCGATCTTGAGGCTGGATGGGATCATAAAACAGCTAAGATCATGTTTGAACATGATCTTGCAGTTTGGGCATCAGGTGAACCAACAACGTTTATAGAACGCATCGAGGGCGTCGAAAGACACTTCCGTAAGATTAGAATTACAACTCCAGACGGCAAGCTTAAGGGAATTATGTCTTATGAGATCGATACACCACGCGCATCTTTATACTAATGTGGTTATCTAGCGAGATATTTTACAAAGAAGTAGACGTCTATAAGAAGACGTGGTACGGTAAGAAGAAAGCAAAAGGCTTTGAACTGACGAAGCAGTTACGCTGGAAAGAAAAAGCTGGCGTCTTCTATGTGTTACCAATTGGATACGTCTGGGATGGTCCGTCGTACATGAAAATACTTGAACACTTGCTTGGTAAACGCGACGAAGATGCAATAATGGCTTCTTCAGCTTTCCACGATGCAGCTAAACACGTACCTGTACGATACATTTTTAGAAACGAGATACACCACGTCAAGTTCAACATCAAAGACGCAGCAGCGATGTACAAAGAAATGGCAGATACATGGCCCGATAAGTCAGAACGACCGACTAGACTGCAAACTAAAGTGCAAAAGGTAGGGTTAATCCTACTACAACCGTTCTATAATTTCGTCCAAGGCACAAAGCGTTGGATCAAGGCCGACTAACCTGCAAATACGTTGCCACTTCCGGCGGCAATAGTATCACCGCACGTTAATCCATCGCCAATGCGAGCAATAGCTCGACCATTGACAAAGACTGAGCCACTTCCTGATGCAGTAACACTGCCGTGAGGTGTACAAGTTCCACATCCATGTGTCATCCAAGCATCACCAATTCGGTGGCATGCAATTCCGTTTATAAAGACGTTACTTGATCCAGCGAGATTGACCTTTGAAGGAAAACATCCGTGACCAGTTGAAGCGTCGCCTAATCTTGTTACTGCTGGCATTAGATTGATTCTAAGAAAGTTGGAATGAAGTCGTCAATGTCAACAGTGACTTGTTGGGTGAACTGTTTAGATTCAGGTACAAGATCAGCTGTATAATTTACAGTGAACGTTACAGTAACTGGACCTTCGTCGGGTTGCCATTTGAAGACTTGTCTCTCGACTTTATCTGGAAATGATTGACTAACGATAGGCGTGTCCACTCGATCTGAACTGCCTCGTGGAATATGAGTCACCTTGTTGTTAGTAAACGGGTCGTACGTGTGTGTGCCTGATACTGAAATTTGTAAGTCGTCGCCAATAAGTGATGATATCAGAGATACGTTTGGTACTAACTTGTTGGCAGTCCACGACGTAAAGACTAATTCCTCGTACGTGGCAGGCGATCCAACAAGCAAGTCAGCGATGATCGTGGTAATCAAATTCGAGAATGATTGTCCGACTTCTTTGGACGCAATTGATGAAGGTGATATTGTAGCCATATGATTATTTATAAATAGAATCATGTTTGGACTCATAGCCACTTTAATTACTACCCTCGGGGCAACCGGAATGGGCTCAGCCTTGAAGATGATCTCAGGATTTTTCATGTCAATCGGGCAAGCCAAGTCCGACGCCGCTGACCGTGAGTTAGTACGAGACTTAGAACGCACAAAGCTAGATATCGAAGTACAGAAGCTAATCTTCGGTGCTTCACCTGAAGGCGCACAACATTCGCGTTTGACTCGCCGCTTGCTTGCACTCATGATTGGTATTACGTTTGTAGTTTGTACTATTCTGTGTGCGGTTTTCCCTACTATCCCATTAGTCACATTTGCGGCATCTTCAGGAGCTGGAACACAATTCTCTCTACTGTGGGGCTTGGTTGTTGTTCCAACGCTCTCTGCTGGAACAACTGTGGTAATTACTACAGGACATATGCTCATCGTTGCTTTTGCTATGATGGGAGCATGTTTCGGATTCTACTTCTCTCCAACATTTGAGAAACGTAGATAATGAAGAAAATTGCAATAGCGCTTATGATCACGTTGATGGTCGTCTGCAACGTCGGATGTCATCACTTGAAAACGCCTGTCCATAACGACTCGTACGACGCAATGAGCGAAGTCAATGACGTAATAGGCACAGTTGACTTCTATGACGCTGATGCAGAAGCTAAAATCATAGCTGAGCGAAAGTCAGTCTGGAATCAGCAACCTCCTATTTGGAAGCGATAGGAAATAGTTTAACTTTACGGCATTTTTGTGTTTACTTTCCAGTTAGACGAGCTTATATTAGTATCATAATCCAATAAGAGATTACATCCAAATAGAACTTACATTATGAAAGCATTAACACGAGAACGAATCCTGGCAAACAAAGCACGTCGTGAAGCAATTGAAGCTAAGCTAAAGCCAGTCGAAGATGCACGAAATGCTCTTGAGTTTGCTCAAGTTATGCAACTTGCTAAACGGTGTGTTAATCGTCTTCATTCTCTCGAAAATATCAAAGGTTAATTCTACTACATTATGACCGATAAAACACAACTCGAAGCGATCAAAGAGATCGTACAACTATACGCTATGACAAAGGTTGCACTACGTGTGTACAGTCATAACAAACCAACGATCTTCGTCTTAGACAAAGGTGTTCTAAACACTGTTGTACTTTCGACACGAGATGAAGAAACCGGCAATTTGAATGTCTACAAGATTCAGCCAGCTGTGGCTGAAGAGATTACAGATGAATTGTTCGCACTCTACGCGGAAGACGCAAAGGCATTGCTTATACAGCATCATCAGCATGAGCTCAAATCGCGTCTTTTTGCACAATACATCGATCCGCCAGAAGAAGTACCACAGAAATAAATTCAATTTAGAGGCATTTAATGGTTTACTTTACGTAGACAGGTGTGTAGGATAGTATCATAATCCAATAAGAGATTACATCCAACTAGAACTTACATTATGTCACTACTACTAATCGAAAACTGCAAATTCTGCAATGTGAAGCCAACTTATCAACGTAATGCAACAAATGTTAGCATCGTTTGTGGCTGCGGTGATAAGGTAGTCAAAGCTTGTAAGAACTATTCGAAATACGGCAACAGTCCGTTCCAATCCGCTAGCCACCAAGTTGAAAGTGCATCTCAAGATGCTATCCTTACTTGGAACAAACTACAAACAAAATAATATGCAAAAGACACTCTACAAACTTTCCAAGACGGGCAAAGTCCTCGTCTGGACTATCAAAACCGATGGACCACAGTTTTGGTCAGAACACGGTCAGCTGGACGGCAAGATTCAGATCGATGCTCCAGTTACAGCAAAAGGACGAAGCATTGGACGATCCAACGAGAAGACTCCCACCGAGCAAGCAGAATTTGAAGTTGCACGTCGTATCAAAGGCCGCATGGAGAATCAAGGATACGTTGAGAACATCAACAACATCTATGATGATAATTCTCCTGACTTTTTCGTGCCAATCTTGGCTCACGGCAAACTCGAGCTGCGTCACTTCACAAATTGCGAGTATGTCTATGCTTCTGCTAAATTGGACGGCATTCGTGGAGTTCAAGAGTTCTCAGTTGGGGCTCCTAAAACTCGCAACGGCAAGCCTGCTCCTTCTGCGAATCTTATCTACGATTCCCTCCGAGAAATCTGGAAACGATATCCTGATCTCGTCTTTGATGGTGAACTTTACAACCACGAGCTCAAGCACAACTTTGATCGCATCTCCAGTTTAGCACGGAAGACTCAAGTAAAGAGTATCTCCCTTGAAGATTGGAATGATATTGAATCTATGCTTCAGTTTCATATCTTTGACGTGAAAGACAAATCTCGTCCTGACTTGACCTTCGAAGAACGTTACATGATTCTCCAAGAGCTTAACGGACTATTCTTCAAGTACAACAAGTACATTGAAGTGGTTAAGCAAGTCAAGCTTCCAAAATGTGAGATTGCAATCAAAGCTCACCACGATGAACAAACCGCTCTTGGTTACGAAGGTGGAATGATTCGTTGCCCGAATGGTATCTATGAGCATGCACGTTCTAAGATTCTACAGAAGGTGAAAATCTTCATCAACGAAGAATTTGAAGTAGTTGACTTCCTTGAAGGTGTACACAAAGGCTATGCTGCCAAGGTAGTAGTTAAAGTCCCAAGCGGAACTTCTACCGCAGGCATCAACTTCCCTCGTGCCAAATGTACAGAGTTCTTCCAAAATAAGGATGAATGGATTGGCAAACTTGCGACAATCAAGTTCCAGAATTACACTCCAGGCGGCAAGCTCCGGTTTGCTAAGATGATCGATATTGATCGTCCTGATCTATAAGATGGCAAAGAAGCCGATTTAAGTGTTTACTTTGTACAAGCGGGCTACGCTAGTATGTGAGTTGAACAAAAATATCTACAAACACCGTGCATCAAGTCAGTCAATGAATGAACATGAAGTTGAACTTTTATTTTCAGATTAATGCATTTAAGTGTTTACATTCCATTAGAACGAGCATAGGATAGTATCATAATCCAATAAGGGATTACATCAAACAAAGAGAAAATTATTATGAGCAAACAAACTACAAAAGGACCTTGGCATCACAATGACGGCGTTAAATGGATGGATACGTACGGTGTCAAATGTGCATCTACACGACCAGCACATTTGAACTATACACGCCAAGAAGGCATGGCAGTTGCAGTGAAGTACTTCTTTGGTAACCGCACATGTACCACATTTTATGTCGCACAACACGAGTACCTTCGCGATTCCGAAGACGTGAAGGTTGCATACAAAAACTACCTTCTTAAGTAATATGATCGCCGCATTATTACTTCTACGATTCATCTTCTTTCTGGTTGGCGCAATAATTGTCATTCTCGGATTCAGTGAAATCCAAGGTGCAATCAGTAAACCAATGCGGCAGATTCAGAAAGAAGTTACTTACGACCGAGGCTGCAAATGGTTAGCACTCGGAGCAATCATCATGGCAATCACTGTCACACCTTTTTAAAAATATGAGCAGACTAAACGTTATCAAAGAAGCCGCAGAGCGCGGCAAAGCAACCGCAACAGCAGAAGCAACAAACCCCGACCGCATTGAAGTTATCAACGGAGTTGGTATCGGCATTGAAGATGGCGGCAGTGTATTTGCTCCAACTGAACAGGATATCGACGAAGAGCTCGACCACCTAACTGCGCACAGTGCGGATGCATACATCAATTCCAACGAAGACTAACACCTAAGACAAACAATATGAAGATCGAAATTACATGCACACGCCGAGTTAAATTCTCGAAGATCGTCGAGATCACTCCAGAACAATGGGATGAACTCCAGAACGCGAACGAAGACGGTAAGCTCCAAGACTCTGATAGATCAGAGTTGGACAATTACCTTGACTTCCAGAATGATATCACTGAAGCAGAAGACTTTGAGGATATCGAAGTCAACGAAGTGGACGATGGAGGCAACATCGTCCATAACGGTGCAGAACTTTGCTGCTACTAGCAAACATACGCAATAACATAAACACATCACAAATATGAAAAGAAGCTCAATACTAACATTCGTACAAGCTGCAGCTCAAGTTGAAGTAACATTCAACAAGATCATAGACGGCTCTAAGCGAGTACTCATCGGCACACTGAACATGGACATGATCCCAAACGATCAAACCCCTGAATCGTCAGAAGGCCAAGAAGCAGACACACAGGTAGTCAATATCTATGATCTGGAAAAGAACGGCTGGCGTTCATTCAACATCAGCACGGTAACAAACCTCGTCGGTATGACTGCTGACGGAGAAGTGGTTACGATTGAAACCGCATTCGAATAGTACCAACTGAATCAAACGTTATGAAATACAAAAACACAGCAGTAGTGAAGACAGAAGATTGGAGCGGACGTCCTTTACGTAATGAGCAATATGGATATAGCAATAGATCCGAATTCCTCTACATGTGGGGCGGTCTAATCCAGCAAGGTGTCGCTCAATGTGGCACTAAACTTCTTACAGGTAACTGGCTTAAGCGAGCTCGAGATTACGCAATCTTCAAGAGTGAAGGTGGCTGTCGAATCGAAGGGCGTGGCGATCTTGTTCTCAATGACTGTAGTTGCTACTTTGACTACGGTGGTGGTAAAGAAGACGAGGAAGCTAAGTTAGCTGCAATGATCACTGCTGTTGTGTTAGCGTTTGACCCAATGGACCCTATTGATAGCATCATTAATGCTTTCGCTAAGGCCATCGGTGTTGAATATGATGAAGTATATCAGGCACTTGTTGATAGCAATGGCGGCACATCAGCATTCAGCGGTAACGCACTATCTTCTTTCTTTGATCACAATCCATTCGCCACTTCGCCTCTTTTTAAGATTCAGAAGTATGTCATCTGGGCTCGAGTGAACATCATGAAGGAAGATTTGAAAGAAGTCAAACTGGAAATCTCGTACGACAATCTTGGCAAGAAACTACTTGAGGATATGCAAATTGCTATGCGTGCTGCTAATGAATCTGATCGCTATCTATCAACGCCGATGTGTTGTTCGCCACGACAATCCAAAGATGGTACATGGAAGTTCTGGATCAATACTGGCACGACAACATGCATTGATGGTTGGCAGTCAGAGAAGAACATCAAGGCTTTCATCAAGCGAGTCAAGAAAGAAGGACTCCAATTCTACATTGATAGCAAAAAATAATCGCAATTAGGTGTTTACTTTTGTGATGCAGTAGTGTATATTAGTATCATAATCAAATAACAACATACAAACATTCAAATATTATGGCTAAACGCAAAAAGAAGAAAACACACTCGCATCGCGGAAACCCAATCGAGCGTGGCAAAGTAGTCGCGCACGATTTTACTTTTACGGGACAAGAGCCTGAGTGGGCAGCAGTTACTAACATGACAGACGAGGAGTTCTTATCTCGTCGAATTCGGGTTTTGTCTTTCTACAATTACTACCTCAATCATCAATATCTGATGCCTGACACACTTGATTGGCTGAAAGCTCATGCGTATCCGAAGGAAGAGATCAAGCAGATCAAAGAGAATCCTATGGCAATCACATTCACCAACAAAAAGTTGATGCGTGCAATGAACATGGGAATGCCTGGCGCTCATCAATCTTACATGAAAGATGGCGTAGAAAGCGATCTAGACCGCATTAGAGGTGGTGTAACACTTGCGTTAGCCAAAGCATTCATCCCTGCAGATGATGAACTAACAGAAGAACCTGTTAAGCGTATCTCTCCGATGGAACGAGCAATCGCGAAGACTCATCGAGATATTGTTAGCCGATTGGACAACATGCTGGATGATTGGATCGAAACTCCAAACGACGAGCGAGTAACAGCAATTGCTTTACTTCCTTTGCTAACTGCAAACAACGTCAAAGGTGCTACATTGAAAGTTGTCAAAGACTGGATTGAAAAGCAATGGACGGAGTTGGACGCAGCATATCATAAGACAGATGATCAAATGGTTGAAGGGTATTCACACCTTCCACGTTCTTCTCTTCGTAATCGTATGCTCGAGATGAAGAAGCTACTTAATCAGTGTGAATCTCGCGGAGTAACTGCTAAAGTAACACGAGCTCCTCGAGCTAAGAAGCCAATCACTATTGGACGTCAGATTGCTAACTTACGCTATCAAGAGACAGATGAAGAAACTGGATTAGTATCACTTGCGCCAACCGCAATTCCAGGCAAACGGCATATTCTATTGTACAACACAAAGTACAAGATTGCTATCTTCATGACATCCAACTCTGCAGATGGATTCTCGGTATCAGGAACGTCCATCAACAATACGGATAAGAAAAACTCTTTCGCAATCAAGCTGCGGAAACCCAAAGAAACAATGCTGGAACTTCATAAAGCTTCAATGAATGTCAACACTGTTAAGGAACTATTGGGTAAGTTAACCACTAAAGCAGGTTCCTGCAATGGGCGAATGAACGATCACACACTCATCATCAAGTCATGGTAATTATATTCACAAAAGAACAATTCACCGTCGAGGTTGAAAAGGTAGCTCGTTTAGACAAGTTAACTTACGCGGAAGCTATCGTCGAAATATGTCTCATCAAAGATATAGACGTACGAGACGTAGCTCCGCTGATTAGTGCCCCATTGAAGGACAAGCTGGAAGTGGAAGCTAAAGAACGTAATGTCATTAAAGCACCAAAGGTGATGCGAACAGCATTCTTTGGATTGTTTAGCGATGAGTAAGATATTCCCAAAGGACTTCTTCTTGTTATGTCGTGGATTGAAGTTTCATCTTGATTCAAGCTCAACTTATGACGGATTGAAGTACAACTTCAAGATGGGAAAGATCAGTGACGAAAAGTTCGAGAAACATGCTACGTTTCATAAGACAGTTTCTCTAGCAAATAGATGCAAAACCCAAGCTACAGCACGCCGGTACGTTACCTCTAACGTACTTGAAGGTTGTACTAATGTGTTCACTTTTAACGATACTAACTATAAATTATGGCTAGGTCGTATGCAGAAGATCAATTATCATGTTACTAACGAAATCAAATCCATTGTTGACGACTTTGACGATCTCTTTGTCATCCGAGACGATGGGTATCCCTTAATCATATCGAAACTTTATGAAAAACGAATCAGTTTGGAAACTGTAACTTGTATAAATATGATAACTGGCTTCATTAACAAAGTAGAAATTAACGATGTTCTATTGTGGCCAGAAACAAAATACATTGTACAACAATACACACCACTTTTTATTATGGATGTCGATCAGAAAAAGATTAGACATCACCTTGTGAATACATTCAAATAATAACCAATACAAAAGAAAGAAATACTATGTCAGGATTCGCAGACTTAAAGAAAGCAAGCAACAAATCAATCGACGCACTCGTCGCAAAGGCTGAAACAATGAGCGGCGGTGGAGCGAAAAAGTCCTATGTGGACGATCGCTTCTGGAAGCCAACTCGTGATCCAGCTGGTAATGCATATGCCGAGATTCGTTTCTTGCCATCAGCAAAAGCCGCAGACGGTGGCGCACCATGGATTCGTTACTGGGATCATGGATTCCAAGGCCCAACTGGTCGTTGGTACATCGAAAACTCATTGACATCCATTGGACAAGATGACCCACTCGGTGAACTCAACAGTAAGTTGTGGAAAGAAGGAGAAGGTTCAGAAGGACAAGCTCAAGCTCGTAAACAGAAGAGACGTTTGCATTATGTCTCTAACATCATGGTTGTGCGTGACCCGCAAAATCCTGAGAACGACGGCAAGGTGTTCCTATACAAATATGGCGCGAAAGTGTTTGACAAATTGATGTCAGCAATGAAGCCAGAATTTGAGGATGATCCAGATGAACAACCAATCAACCCATTTGACTTCTGGGGCGGAGCAACATTCAAGCTCAAGATTCGTATCGTGGAAGATTGGCCAAACTATGACAAGGCTGGATTCAGCGATCCATCTCCAGTCTTTGATGATGATGCCAAGATCGAGGAGTTGTTCAACCAGCTTCACGACATCGACTCAATCATCGATCCATCTAACTACAAGACATATGCTGAGTTGAAGACTAAGCTGAATCTTGTGCTCGGATTGGAAAACCATGATGCGGCAGAAGATGAACAACCAGTGGCAGATTATACTCCACATGCATCTTCTGAATCTCGTCCACGTGAAGCAGCAGCTGAACCAGAACTTCCTACTGCAGAAGCTAGTGGTGCCGGTGTAGTTCTGAATGACGAGGAAGAAGAAGGAGAATCGAAAGGTATCTCATACTTCCAAGACATGGCAGATGAGGACTAAGATCGAATAGATCAAACAACTTTCAAGACTTCCTTTAATCGGGAAGTCTTTTTTTGTGTCAACTACCAAGTTGCAGCATCAGCCCAATCTTCGGTCGGAATAAACGATGAGTTCATTACGGTTGTATTGCTGTTCTGATTAGTGGTAGAATTAGAACCACCCACTATAACTGGAGCACCGTTAGATTGTCGTGCTTCTTCTTCTTGGATGGCAACTTGTTTTGTTTGTGCTGCCATCTTCGCTGCACGCTTTGCATCGATTCTTTCCCATTTTGCTTCAGGTGTTTGGCTTAGCTCAGGTTCTGTAGGTTTAGCATTACTCACACCAGCACCGCCTTCTGCTGCTGATGTAGCAAGCAATGCGGACATGCCTGGCACTGTATCATCAAGTGATGGCGCCGCAGACTCTTCAGGCGCTAATTCCTTTTCAAGACGTTTGATTTCTTCTGCACGTGAATTCTTATTACCGAATAGTCCACCAAATAGTGGATCATCAGCAATCTTAGCTTTATGTTCAGCAAGTTCTTCTTGGAGTTTCTCAATTCTCTTTCTTTCGTCTTCAGCCTTTTCTGCTTCAGTTTCACTGAATGGATTCAATGCCTGTAATGCATTCTTAATTCCGTCAAAAATCTTCATGAAGACCGCCTTTAAGTCAGCAACAACATCGTTGACAAAATCAGATGCAGATTCCCATGCTGAGAACAATTTGGTGAACAACATTTCAAATCCTTCTTGGCCTAACGCAATGATATTCCCAATAGTCTCCTTGAAACTTACTTCACCAAGTGCATCTGCTAATGCATCAGCACCAAGCTTTTCAGCAATCCATGAACCAAGTTTGAAAGGTAACTCCAATACCCAGCCGAATAACGTCTGCATGAAGTCAATGAAACCTGTCTTGAATGCGTCCATCGTATCAGCACCTTCTTTTTTTGCATCCAAGAATGATGTGATCCCATCAAATGCCGCTAAGACTGGTGCTAACACTGCAAATATCTTACCGAAGAATTTACTAAATCTTCCAAGCTTCGCTGGAAGCCCTTTCACTTTAGTTACAATCCCTTTCATCTTGCCCCAGAATAACATGATGCTAGTGAATCCTGAAGACAACCCAAGCAAGCCAAGCGCTGCATCCTTTATCTTGATATCATCCTCACCGCCTCCACTACCAGCAGCACCGCCACCAGATTTCTTTGGAGCTTCAACAGTGAGACCGCCTTTAAGCAACGCCATCATCTCTCTTCGTTCTTCTGCTTGCTGCATATCGGATTGTTTGAAGAATCCAACAAGCGTGCCAATACCACGTGCAGTTTTACCCAACAGCGTATTAGAAAAGTCAATACGACTTTGTAGCGAGACTTGTTGTTTCGCTACAGCATCTTTAGTCTTTTCGTCTTGGGTTGCTTGGTCTTCTGCCATGTTTGAACTGGACACGGCAGCCAAATTGAGTTGAGTTAACTCATCGACTACGTCTTTAAATGTTGCTTCTGCCATAAGACTATTTATTCTTTTACTTGCTCTTCGATATGCTGTTGTAGCAATGACGTATAGATTTCTCGTTCCCAAGGTATCATATTATCAAGTTCCGCTAAAGAGTAGTTATGATGCTGCATCAAGATGAAATTCATATTGTAATGATTTTCAAGCGATTCATGAGACAGCCCTATTAAAAAAAATTCTGGAGTCCTTTAACTTCGAATGAAGATTCTTTCTTGCATGTCGGGCACGTCCACTTGACAGTTTCCTTCAGTATCGGCTGACTTAGGATGAATTGTTGAATAGCATCCAACTGCTTGTTAGTGAATTGCTCAACGAACTCAGCAATGTCGTCTTCACTGAAATCTGCCTTAGTCCATACATTGTCTGCATTAAAGACCTCTTTGATACAAGCACCAATAAGATTCACTATCTGATCTGCTGCATTTACCTGATTCTGTAAGGTCTCAGTGGTAGTTGCTGGAATATGACTCAGCTTGACACCAAGATTCTTATCAAGCATTATTGTCTTCTCAGTAGCATGTTCATCATCTTGCCAGAACAATTCAACTTTGTCAAGATCAACATCAACCGGCGTAGCATGTCCTTCAGTACATTTAAGTTGAATGGTTGAGGTTTCCCCTACACTCTTGATTCTAAGTTGCAAGAAGATGTATTCCAAATCATACATTGTCAAGTCATCAATAGTCAATGCATCAAACGTGCAATTAGTAATGAGACGTTTCATTGCATCAATGATGTCAGCTTCGCTTTTAGACTCTGCAGCCATTAGCAAAATCTTCTCTTCTTTAACTACGTACGGACGGTACTTGACCTTCTTCTGTGTAGAAGGTACAACTAAAGTGAACGTGGGTGTATCGATCTTTGGTAACATATTCATGTGTTAATTTATACTAAAACTTGATGCCTGGAATCTTCGGAATTGATGAGACAAACCCTTTGACTTTTCCAATGACATTTCCAATCGCGTCACTTTCGATGATCTCTTCAAACGTGAACGAAACACTGACACGCACTAACGCACCCTCAGCAGTGTTATCAAAGTCAATCGAATTGACTCCAACTGGCCAAGCACGTTTCAACTTGATTGTTCGTACTGCGACATTTGACTTATCAAGTTGAGAGATGGTAATATCTGACGAATAGTCATCCTTATATCCAGCGCGGTATCTGGTTTTGTCTATGATCAGATTCTGCCACTCATCAAATAGTTCCTTAACAAAATAATCGTTAGTAACTAAGAAGCTCATTGTTACGTCCTCGTAGACATAACCGTTAGGGAATTTCAAAGCATTTCGTACAGTGCTGTTCTCGAACGAGTTGATCTGCTTTCCAGGAAACTGGCATGATTCAACAAAGAATGATAAGTCATTCGAGTTAGTCATCACCGAGCCTAAAGAGAGTTTCCCTTGGACAGCATCACTGATGATATTTGAATATGATAGTACCGCTGCAGTTGGTGGCGTAATAATGACACCAAACCTATTCTGTGGAGCTAATCCACCATGATTTGAGATTGCACTTTTGAGTGAATCGATACTTGATGGATCGACGAGGTTTGATACTCTTCGAGTTAAGTCTGGTAAAAATGCCATTATGATTTGAATTGTTTGAGTGAATCTCTCCACACTTCTTTTGATGTTGCTTTGCTGAATGATTCTGTTGGAAGGAATACTGCATTCTCCCATTCGTCACCAGGTATCTCTACCATTTTAGACGCGACGTGATTTGCTAAATAGCGTTTGAAGCATGGTTGAAAGGCTCTAACTGATTGGAGTCCTTTTAATTTGTTGTAAGTTAAACGAAGTTTTGTGTCTGAAGTCAACTTTGATCCGCCAATTTTGACGAGTTCATCTAACAACGCTGCACGAACTTCAGGTGGCAAGTAGTGTAAATTGAGACCGTACCATCCGCCTTTGACTGGACCAACCATGATGATCAAAGGAAATTTATCGAAGTATGGCAACGTCTTAGCATGCTTCGGATTGTAGAAGTACATGTACATCTTGCCTGGCCGCGGAGCGGAAACTTTCTTGAATTGCTTCTCTCCTAGCAACTTCTTACGGTTCACTTTGGTGAATCTATTGCGAATGTTGCCTTTGTACCAGCGTAAAGCATCCTTCATGCGGGTTTTCACCGAACTTTTGTTCTCGTCAAATCCCGCTTTGATTCTATCTAATAAGCTCATATGATGTTATTTATTCTTCTTAGCTCGACGCAATTTAGGCAATCGCTTAACTGATAACGGAATACCCAATGCAGTCAAAGAATCTTCAGTCCATACAGCAAACTCCATGCCTGTCTTATCAGCATAAGCTGATGCAGCATCCCACTTGGCTTGATTCACAGAATATGTCATAACTTCCTGCAACATACGTTTTGTCTTACGCGTGCTCGTGGGCGGGAGAGTCTGGGCTTTTGGTTTGACTTCAATTAAGAATGTCTTACCGTTGATGAAGTCAATCTTGAAGTCAACAAAGTAGCGATGGTATTTGAGATCGACAGGCGAAATATATGGTACGACTACTTCTTCAGAGTTCCACATCTTGACAGATGGTTGATGATCGCACCACCGCATAAGTTGCCGCTCCCAGAGTGATCTGAATTGTATCTTCGAAGGATCACCATCATATTTAGCTGGATGTCTGGGCTTGTATTTTCCTGAATAGTATTTCATGTTGTATGTATAAATATATTTATCATGGGACTATTAGACAACATCAACAACGGAATCGATCAAGTAAACGGTGCTATAGCCAGCGCTAAGTCACTCATCGGTGGCGCGACTAATCTTGACGCTGCTGTGTCATTGACGTATCCTCTTGACTTACGACAAGAGTCCACAACAAAATATCCACTTATCAGATTCTTGGCCAAAGACGAGAGTAAGAATGACAAGATTTTCCATTTACCAATGCCAGCTGGCGGTATCACATTCAATGATGGCGGTACTTATGGTCAGATTGATCTTGGAATTATTGCTGGTACACTTGCTGCTGCAGTCGATGAGCAAGGTATTGGCGGTGGTGCAGCAGCAGCGACGGGCTCATTAGTCAATACATTTAAAGCTACATCAACGGGTGATATCCTAGCAAAGATTGTAACTGATAATCAGAAAGTTCAATTCGCGCTCGGAAAAGGCAAACAACTTGCTCCACCGAATTCAAACACCACGTTCAGTAACAACAACATGCGATCATTTGGATTCCAATTCAAAATGACTGCCAACTCTACCAAAGAGTCTCTTGCGATCAAGGAGATTGTTACGCACTTTCGCCGACTAGTTTATGCTGCAAATTCTCAAGACGATCAAGGCGGATTATTCTTGAGCTATCCGCCAACATGGAAGATCAGCTTCTTGGACTGGAATGATGGCACATTAGGCAACAACATCTATCTCCCGCAAATCGGTGAGTCATATCTCACGTCATTGACTACAGTTTACAATGCTTCATCTAATTTGTTCCATGTTGATGGAGCACCTACTGAAGTAGACATTACGCTTAACTTCCAAGAAGCTAAAGTGCATACTCGATCAGATATCGATGCGCTTAACGCGCGTTCTCTTCAACTATAAATAATTTCATGTGCGCGTTCTTCAAACAATTCCCTAATACCACGCTTGATATCTACGGCGATGGATCACAATATAAGATGACGGATATTTTCCGCTCAGCCGACGTTACAGATACTAAGCTAGACGACTTAACCACCTATATTGATCATGTCATCACGGATGGTGAACGTCCAGATGTGGTGTCTCAACGACTGTATGGCGATCCTAACTACCATTGGACCTTCTTTGTCGTCAATGATTGGCTCAAAGAAGGTATGATTCGTTGGCCTCTATCTGAGGTGCAGGTTGAGAAGCATATTAATCAGATATTCAAAGAGTTTGGTATCATCAGATTTGACCCAACTGCTGCATTCTCAGAAGGATATTACAATTTTGAACACAGACTAACTGGCATTGATCTGCAAGCCGACAACGTTAGAGTTGTAGATAACAATGGATTTACTTATCCGTTGGCTGTGTACGACTCAGACTTACAAGAACTTGGACTACTGAAAGGTGGTGTGGGTAAACTTCTTGCGACTAACTTGGATAGTCTTACAGATGAAGAAAAGACCTACATTATTCCACCTCCAGTCAAGTTTACAGGTGGAGGAGATGGACATGGCGCAGCTGGAGAAGCAGTGTTGGATGAAAGCGGTATCGTAATAGATGTCCGAATAAAGGCAGAAGGTAAGCTTTACACTCGTGATCCTTCAGCCACGTTTGATATTACACCAACGCGTGAAGCTTCTATTCGGTGTGAAACTGATGTAGGTGGTACTCCAACATTTACAATAGAAGATGGTGGATTAGGCTATTTCAAGGCACCACAAATGACTATTTCGACAGGTCTTAGTAACATAACTCTTGCAAGTGGCTTGAACTTCCTAAGCACAGATGGCGTGGATGATAAGGCAATTAACGCTGACTGCTCAGCGCTGGGACCAGGTACTTACCGTATTACAGGAAAGGTCAGGCAGAATGGCCCAGGTGCTTATAGACTAGCGTTTGCTACCTTTGGCGTGGGTTTTGTTCCTATCGTAGAAGGCGAATGGCAAGAGTTTGTTGTTACTTCTGGCGCCTTGTCCGCCGCCGCCATGGCGGCGACTGGAACCCTCAGGCTTGGTACTGATGGCTACAACTACAGCAACAGCGATTGGGCTGACGTTCGCTTGATCGATGTAGCAACAGGCGATACGGTAGCTCACTGGGATAAATTGGGAGGTGCTGGGAATCTTGACGGAGTAGCAGCTATCGATTCAGTTGGTGGATTCAACGGTGTGCATGTAGGATGTACAGGTCCAAATGATGTTACTTTGACGCTGAGCACAACTGGTGTGATAGAAACTATCGTAGCCGCTAGTCCATTCCAGTATGTACTTGAAGCTGATACTCGTTATACTGTCAACTTGGCAAATGTCTCTTCTACTATCTTGCTTAGTGCAACAGTCATAGATTGTGATTTGTTGAATACGAATTCACAAATTGAACAGATTGTGTCGATCAACTTCGATATCATCAACCCGCATACATTTGCTACCGAAGAATACGAAGCTACTGAATTAGTCAATGCTGAGTGGATAGTTAACTTCAATCAGTGGTTGTCAGTTACTAGAGAGTTAGATTACATCCAATTGGTAGAAGCTGAGTTCACTCCGGCACAAATTGTCGAAACAACTAAGTTTAACGTTGGTCAAACGGACAGTTTACTTTGGAGATGGCAAAACGGTGCTAACGCGCACGCAGATGAAAGCCGACAATCCTACGCAGAAATGCTTTACAAACTGAATGACAGCAAAAAGTCAATCAAGATCGTACGCCCAGAATACATTGAACGCTTTGCCCGAGCATACCGAAAAAAGATAAATGCCTAAAATTGCAAACATAAAGCAAAATACTTCTACTGCATACACGCCATTTGCGTATGCCGTTGATGCCATTGAGTTAACGACACACGACGGAACTATCATCGGTATCGACAACTTCGTCACGGAGTTCTCCTTTGAAGAGTCTATCGATAAGTTAGGCATAATGGCAACGTTCAAGATTAAGGACGTCATCAATATGTTGGAGACTTACCAATTCTGTGGACAAGAGAAACTCAACGTTAAATTGTCTCGACAAGAACACGAAGATGGTGACTTCGATGAGATCAATCTGGACTTCATCGTTACATCGTATCCAGTTTACGGCAAGGACACTGAAAACTCTGCTCAAGCATACGTCATGAAAGCAGTGTCGCCGCATATTTATTACGGACAACTGAAGCAGATAAGCAGAGCATTTGATGAATTGACAGTCAAAGAGATAACACGCATCTTCGCTGAAGAGCTAAATTTCACGAATGTTGTCCAATTAGGCAAATGTGCATCCAAATTCCAAGGTGTTTACCCATCTAGAACGCCATTAGAAACGATTAAATGGCTGAAACGTCACTCGTACACATCACAGATTGATCCGTTCATGGTATATGCTACTATTGCTGGAGACATTAGAATTTCGTCACTTGCTGAGTTACTCAAGCAAACAAGTCATGGAACGTATGTAAAAAGCAATTCATACTCTGCTGCACCAAATACTGCTGAGTCATATGCTGAGCAAAAGCATCGTATTCTGACCATTTCATCTAACCTCAAGATGGGCAAGCTAGGACAAGCAATGAAAGGTGTCTTTGGTTCGACTCACAACTACGTTGATCTATCAACAAAGAAAGTGTCAACTTCATCATTTACTTACAGCAAGCTTAATGAATCCCAATCATTGATTGATACTGATTGGGACCGCGGAGATGGAAAAACATTAGAAGATACTGAAGCGTATGTAAGATGGCGAGTAGTTGATGATATGATTTTCGACACTGATCACACACTGATCAATCGCACAGCACAGAGAAACAATCCAAAACGTTTGGCTAAGCTCGGTTCGATGGAAGCGTACGAACATGAGATCGAAATTGCAGGTGACTTCAACGTTCATCCTGGCACGATCATTACTATAAATATTCCTAAAGCTGGAGATCGCAAAGCACTCGAAGAATCAGAACCACTTGACGAGATGCTATCTGGTGATTACTTAGTGACTGCTGTGGTACATTCTTTCAAAGAAGAATATCGTAGCGGACTGAGACTAAAACGAAACATATGCCCAATCGACTTAAATGAATAATTACAAAATTGATCCATCGTGGTTTATCGGCGTTGTTGAAGACATCAGCGATCCGGCACAACTTGGAAGAGTTCGTGCTAGAGCGTTCGGTTATCATACTAAGAACAAAGCCAAAATTCCTACCAAGTCTTTGCCGTGGGCGAAATGTTTACTACCAGCAACGTCCGCAAGCAGTGCTGGCATCGGTCAGTCTGGGACCGGATTATTGCAAGGATCATGGGTCGTAGGCATGTTCTTGGATGGTGAAGAGGCTCAAGAGCCAGTTATTCTTTTCAGTATAGCATCTCGGTCACCTACAAAGGAAGATGCAGCTGCTAATGGGTTTTATGACCCTAGCGGAACTTATCCTTTAGTCGAAGATGAGATCGACATGCCGCTTGAAGCTACAGACCGATTTGCAGAAGCAGCAGAATATATTTTACGTGCAGCTAAGCGTGCTGGTGCAGTATGGGCTCCCTTGCCATCTGTGAATCAAAATACTGTTTACCCGAATGCAAAAGTCCGAAAGACAGAATCAGGATTTGTAGAAGTAATTGATGATACGCCTGGATCAGAGCGATATGTACTGCAGCATAAGACAGGCACGCATGTCGAGATTCTACCTGATGGATCAAGAGTTACCTATGTAGAAGGTTCTGAACACGTGATCGTCAAAGGTAAGTGTCAGATTCATATTCACGGTGATGCAGACATCCAAGTTGACGGAGCAACGTCACTCATTTCTGAGCAAGACATCTTGATCAAATCAAACAACGGTGACATCGTCATGGACGCAAATGCTATCCGTCTGAATGAATAAATAGCTTTATGGGATTAATAGCACCTCCAAATAGATCAGACATTTATGCTGATCTCGACATACGAATGATAACCAATCCGTTATCAAATGATCTTGTCGTGCTTAAAAACATCGATGCAGTGAAGCAAGCAGTCTTGAGGTTAGTGTTAACTAATCATTATGAAATACCATTTGAGCCGTTCAAGGGTGCTAATATCAGTGCTCTCTTGTTTGAACCAGCAGATCAGTTTACTGCGTTCACAATGAAAGAGCGAATCATAGATACTTTAGCTAGATACGAACCAAGAATCGGCACAGTTAAAGTAGAAATCATCGACAATGTTGATAGAAACGCATATCAGGTTTCTATCACATTTACCATCATTGCTTACCAACAAAGCATCGACATAGAATTTAATTTACAACGTCTAAGATAACATGGCTGAAGCAAAACATCTAAATACTACTGAGCTTGATCCTAAACAGATCAAGACAAACCTCATTGAATACTTCAAACGTGAGGATTCACCTTACAAGGATTGGGACTTTGAAGGTTCTGGCTTGGACTTACTTGTTACGGTACTAGCTAATAATACACACATGAACGCGGTGTTAGCATCTGTTGCGTTTAATGAATCGTTCATTGACTCTGCTCAGTTACGAAAGAACGTCGTATCTCGTGCTAAATTGCTAGGATACGTCCCTCGATCAAGAACAGCATCAGCTGCTAACGTTGACTTGACATTCATTGCTTCTTCTACATTGACTAATGCCGAGAAGTTGGAGAATCTTATTCTACCACGCGGTACGGAATTTACTGCTGAGACTTCAGATGCAACATTGAACTTCATAACATTATCTGATTACAGTGCCTCATATGAGAATGATGGTAGATATAGATTTAATGATACGAACGGTAACAGTGTTCAGCTTCGCCAAGGTGTTCTTAAGAGTCAAAGTTTCATCTATGATGCTTCGGTCATCAAACCAAAATTTGTTATCACTGACGCTAACATTGACACCGATGCACTCGTCGTTACAGTCAAGAAAAACGAAATTGAAGACTCAGCTGGCGCGACATTTGTCGAGTTTAACGATATTGCTGAAACTGATAGCACAGCAGCCGTATATTTCATCCAAGAAAATAGTCAAGGAGTCTTTGAGCTTGAGTTTGGTGATGGTGTTTTAGGTCAGCAATTACAGAATCTTAATCAGATTGAAATTGAATATTTGTCTACAGAAGGCGCAGCTGGGAACAACGTTAATGAGTTCTTCTTTGCTAGTGGTGCATTTCCTATGACAGACGGAACTAATCCGATCATATCAACCAACGCACATGGAGCAGGTGGTTCTGATATTGAATCGGTACAAGCCGTAAGATTCAATGCACCAAATTCACTTATCACTCAAGACCGAGCTGTTACCGCAAAAGATTATCAGAATCTAATTTCTGAAAACTTTGGTGCTATCGAAGCAATTAATGTTTGGGGTGGGGAAGACGAAGTTGAGTTCAATCCAGATGACTTCCATCTATATGCTGGTAAAGTCTACATTTCAATCAAACCGACGTACGGTGATGTCTTGACTGTTACAGATAAGACTGCTATTCAGACTATGCTTAATAAGAAAAGGGTGTTCACTATTCGTTCTTACTTCGTTGATCCAGAATTCACGCGAATTGGTTTGAATGTGAGTATCACGTACCAAGCTAACAAGACTTCATCATCTTTGACTGGTCTGATTGAAGCCACAAAGGCCGTGGTTGGAGAGTACGAAGAAACTTCAGTCAAGAATTTTGAAGGCGTGTTCCGCGAGTCTAACTTGTTGACAGCAATCGACAGCTCAGATGATGCTATCATCTCATCTGACGTAGTTACAACACTCTACAAAGATAGTACAATTGGAACAGTTCATCCAGCCACATCATTCTTTATTAGCTTTGGTGCTCGGCTTGCTAGTAGTGGAAACTCTTCTGATCCGTACGTTACTTCTACTAATTTTGCTAGTGTGAATTCTCCGAGTCTCTTTCAGTATGTTAGGGACGTAGCGGACGTTGATCTACAAGTAACCACTCGTCCACTAGAAATTTGGGATGCTATCACTAAAACTACAACTGGAATTGTAGTTGGAGTGTTAGACACAGCAATCGGGAAAGTAACAATTTTCGGTACTAATTATGCTTCTCCTTCACCGAATGACTACGTCACTACAGTAGATGATACTGTAATTACGTACAACGCAACACCTTACTACAGTGATTTGTACCCAGATAGAAACAATATTCTGGACATTGATCTATCTATTTTAACTGTTACAGCAACAGAGGATAACGCATAATGCCAATTGTATCTATAGCTTCAGTAAATACTGAAATCGCCTCAATGAATCTTGAGACACCTCGTGTCCAAGAGCTGATTCCTCGTGAAGTAAGAGCTAGAGGTAATAACTTCGTGTCATTACTCGAAGAGTATTATCGTTATATGAACTCCTCGTCACAACCAACTGAGTTACTGAACAGCCTGTTAGACGAGCACGACTTGGATTTGACTACTGAGACTTTCATTAACAATATTCAAGCCGAGATTGCTTCGTACGTGCCTGCAGCGTATTCAATTGATAAAGCAACACTCTACAAACGCATCGTCAAGTATTTTTACAATACGCGTGGGACAGTTGAATCAGCCGAAACTTTCTTCCGTATTTTCTATGATACTGGTGCCGAAATTCAAAGTTTACATGAACTCGGTGAAGACGGCAATAATCCATTGGCTGATGACATCTTGGCTGATGACGGTGAAGTAAACGCTGAACAGAAGCGCCAAGAATGGCTGCCTTATTCGTATCTTATTAAGACTCAGTTACCATTAGCTATATGGCAAAAGGCATATAAAGAACTGATTCACCCAGCTGGATTCAGATTCTTTGCTCTACTTCTATTTGTTTCAATTACACAGAACGATTGGGGTTACCCTTCATTTGAACAACCAGGTACCGAATTTGACTATGAGAATTCAAATTTGATTTGGTTTATTAAACCACCAATTGGTTCACACACTCCACACCATCAACCAGGTTGGATTGGAAATCGTATACGTCGTGTCTTTTTTGCATTGTTTGCTGATTCGGTAACTAATGAGGAAGATAGATTAGTCTTCCTTAGAATAAAAATGGCATTCATGCAACTTGATGGCCAATTATCAATTAACAGAAAAGATCATATCAGTTGGACTAAGTGGTATGACTCTACACCGATCGGACATTATCAGAACTATACTTTTGCTGAAATGGATGACATTAATCATAACATCTACGAATCTGCAAAGTTTATCGCGCTAGGTTCGTTCATACAATTATCATAACGCTAAACTCGTATAAATATCATCATGTCAGCAATCATTACATCAAAATTTAGAAAAGAAAACGCAGCAAAG
>TARA_R110000765_G_scaffold5878_2_pt1 | contig 26246 bp, 26 predicted proteins | sample TARA_R110000765 | Tara Oceans TARA_R110000765 (sample SAMEA4398168) | marine metagenome | biome: Polar Biome; feature: [MES] marine water layer (ENVO:01000295) within the mesopelagic zone...; material: water (ENVO:00002006), including particulate matter (ENVO:01000060) such as...... | reverse complement strand
TGCTCGGCTGGTTTATCCCAGCGGTGCTGCTCATCAGCCTGCTCAAGTCGCCTTGGTTCAAGGGCTATATCGGTGAACTGCTGGTGCGGCTATTCGCACATTGGCAGTTGGATAAGCAGGTCTACCGCCGCCTGCACAACGTCACCCTGAATACCCCAGACGGCACCACGCAGATCGACCACGTTTTTCTCTCGCCCTATGGCATCTTCGTGCTGGAAACGAAGAACATGAGCGGCTGGATTTTTGGCAGCGAAAAACAGGCCCAGTGGACGCAGAAGCTCTACAAGCGCAGCTTCAAATTCCAAAACCCGCTGCGGCAAAACTACAAACACCTCAAAGCGATGGAAGCCACGCTGGGCCTTAACCCGGAGCATCTGCATTCGGTAATTACCTTTGTTGGTGGCAGCACCTTCAAAACCGAGCTGCCCGCCAACGTGACCCAGGGCATCGGCTTTATTCGCTATATCAAGTCGTTCCAGCAACGCGTATTCAGCGAGGCGGAAGTCAACGCCATGCTCAAATCCCTGCAAACAGGCCGCCGCGCGCCGACACTTGCCACTCACCGGGAGCATGTGCAAAACCTTAAGCGGCGTAGTGATCCGACAGCCGAGCGGCAATGTCCGAAGTGTGGCAGTGCGCTATTGATTCGGACTGTGAAATCAGGGCCCAAGGTTGGGCAGCAGTTTTTGGGATGTTCGGGGTTTCCTAAGTGCCGGACCATTCAGAGCCTTTAATTTGTCGCAAGAGCTCGGGAGTCGTGGCCTGCCTCCCATTAGCCCACTAGCTAAGGTTTGATGAGGCTATCAACGAAACAAAAAGCAAATCGGGGAAATATCATGGCACGACTCTTCCATAATCCTAAAATTAGTCAGAATCCACAAGTACACAAGTTGATATCGAGGATAAAAAACGCAAATAAAAGAAATCTACTTAGAGGTAATAGTTCTAAATCGCGATTTACTGCAAGTGATATCGAAGAGATGAGGAAAAACAATACGGCCTATGATGTTAAGATCGTGGGCGCTGTATTAAAGGGGCCGCACAATTTGATCGGCGAGAACAAAAAAAAGAAAAAGAGCTCTGATCTATACAACGTGATAAGTATTCCTCCTTTAGGCTGGCGGCAAGAAGCCTGCTATACGGCAGGGTACATAAACTCTATTCTGGTTGAAGCGCTTGAGGTATTAAGTTATATAAGGATGTTCTCTAGGGTAGACTTAATGGATCCGGCCGTGGCGCTAGAGAATTTACTTCAACTTGCAAGAAAATATGGGGCCTCCAACTTCCTATCGTATAAGCTAGCATACATTCGAAATGCACGGGATATGCCAACGGCCTCTCTTGGCACCTTAACGCAGATAGAAGATGAGATTTGCCATAAAGAGAGTGCAGGAATGCATTTTAGCGCGCTCGAAAATATCAGCCCAAAGATTTCTCTTTTCCAAATAGCGCAGAGGCGTGTTAGCGTTTACGCTGGGAAGGTGAACGGTGATTTTAGGAAAACAATAGCGCTCGGCAATTTCATCCCTACTCCACTTAGCGAGGAAGACTGCGCTAGCTTTTTGTTGCGGGCGTCAGAGTCCTGTTTAGTGGATACGGTTTACGCAATAATAATAATATTTAATTTAGAGGGTAGGTTGAAGTTGGTGCGTCAAGAACTAGAAAGGAATTTTAGCGCTGAGTTTCTGGAGGCGCTATTGAGCGTAATGCAATTTTTATCCTGCAACACTCCTGAAAATATAATAACCGAGTACTATTCGTCTCAAAATGAAGAGAGCTTGCCTACGCTAGATCTTTATAGAGTTTCGGCTGCGTTTTTGGAGCACTCTGAATATGCTAAGTATAGGAATGAATTGGATCGAGTTGTCGGTGTTCGACTGTTGGCAGAAATAGTTAGTATAGATGTAATTGGAGTCGCTACGCCTTTGGACGATAAGTCGTCATTACTAATGCCAGACGGTACCCCGATTGATGATTTGTTTCCAGCTAGAATGGATACGTTTTATCGGACGTTCCTGTTTCTTAGGCTAATAAATGACCATTTGAATCTGATAAGTTTGTCGAAGGAAGATATTAAGTTTTTTTTCGAAAATACTATAGAGCTAGAGATGCTTCTAAGCGAAGAAGACATGAGGGCGCTGCATGTCACCGCCCCACACGATACTAAAAGCTTGGTGGCTGTATTAGCTCTTGCGCTTTTCCGAAAAAAATCAGTTGACCCTGATATTGACTTTGAGTTTAGGTCTGATTTTATTTACCACGTTAACTCAAAGCATGGCGGATCTATTGTTGACTTTATCACGCATCTGTTGAACGATTCTCCGCAAATTGCAGGATATATTGTTAGGTCTCTTGATGAAGTTACTTTAGAGAAGATGTATTCGCTAGTTGAAAATGCCTCTCAAGCATCAGAAATACGATGTGATATTTTACGGGCAGTAGGGCAGAAGCTGAACAAAATCGAATACATAATTGAAGCTGATGGAATTACTACGAGATCTAAAGTTGCGAAGTTGCAACAATATTTTGATGGTAGTCGAATGTATGTTGATAGTATTTCAATGAAAAAGTGGTTGGACAGTAATCCTACTGTATCAACAGAGCAGTACAGGTCTTTATTTCCAAGTATTGAGGCTCGTAGCCAGAGTGGTGTTCTCGTGCTACATATAAACGATCAGAGCGAATACCTAATCTCTCAAATAGCTAAGGACGCCTTTGAGCAGTTTTGCCTAAATGCGGAGTTTGGGATTCAGTCTTACTTAGGTCGGCGTATCAGGCATAATACTTTAGATGGGGTCACTACGGAAACAGTAGATGCTGTTTTTAGAAAGCCAGAGTTTCAAAGTGTTACGTCGGGCCTGTCAATGCGCCGCACTGTTGAGAGCTGGCTTTATACATATAAATCAATAATAGATAAGTTGCGAAGAGATAATCTACAGTTTAAGTTAGTCGGATCCTTGTTCAATGCTAATTTAGATTTCGAAGATTCGACTACCAAAGAAAATATTAGAAAGCTTACTTCAACATTAAAGGCTACGGGTACTAGTGAGCTACTAAATGACTTGATAATTGCATTTTGCTGGAGGCAGATAACTCCGCAGCTAGAGAATGCGGCCCGATTTATTAAAACCACCCTTCTGAAAGAAGCAAATGCAAGTATTGACAGGTCTTTCTCTAGTCAAGGGCTCATAGAAGGGCAAATGAAGGCAGAGTTGCATCAAGCAGTAAATGAAGTTTTTAGGAAAGTTGCTGACTGGTTTCAGGTTCCTCACACAGGATTTATTTCAGCTTCAGTACGTGATCTATCCCAAATAATACTTATTGAGTTAAATCGGCAGAATTGCGTAGATTTTTCTGGAGAGGCCGTGGATACGAAATATACAGGGATTAGCGTTCATCGGCTGTATGACTGTTTGGCTGTCCTTCTTCAAAACGCTAATAAACATGGTGAGGATAATACTCGGATACTGGTAGACGCTAGCGCGAGTGACAGAGAGCACGGCTCTATACTTGAGGTGATATCGGTAAGCATTAAATCCATTGTGTCAGAGAATGAATACGCGGAGTCAAAAAATAGGATTCTTAGTGCAATTGCCTCGAAAGAAGCTGGCACTGACATGGTTACAGAAGGCTATACTGGGATTAAGAAGGTTAAATTTATAACCCGTACCTGCGAGAGTGAACATACTGTTCGATGCAATTTCGATGATGCTACAAGGGAGCTAGATCTTGGATTTAGAATGCATATGGAAACTGTAACGGAAGAACTAGAGTACGGTGATCGATGAATATTTTACTTGTAGAGGACGAAACGCATAAACGCGATGAAATATGTAAGTGTGTAATTGATGTTTATGGAGCTGCACCTCAAATCGTCGACGGCGTAAGTAGTGCGGTGCTAAAAGTGATGAGCAATGATTATGACTTGATAATTTTAGATATGGCTCTCTCTACGTTTGGGGAAAGTGCAGAAGATAAGAATAAAGGACACGACCAAGCACAGGGCGGTATTGAAGTGCTGCGCGCATTAAAATCTAGGAAAAAATCGACCAAAATAATTATTGTTACACAGTATCCAAATTTCTATGTTGGCGGGAAAAAGGTCAAGCTTAAAGACTCTCCTAAGGTGATAAATGAAAAGTATAATCAGGATGTTATCGGCGCAGTGCTGTATCACTACAAATCCAAACCGACGCTACAGAAAATAGTAACACTTTTGAGAGGTTTGCAATGAAGGTAATGCTTATTGAGGACGATAATATAAAAGCGCGTGCGATTAGCGCTTACTTAAATAAACAGGGGGTATCTAACCACTGTATTATACGCGCCAAAAATATGAGCGACTTCTCTGCACAGCTCCATACTGATATTAAGCTATTTATTATTGATCTAAATCTCCCAAATATTGACAACGGTGCTGCGTGTCAAAACGGAAAGGCGATATTGGAGTGCATTATAAAAGCGGGGCTGGATGACGCTCTTCTTTTGGCGATAAGCTCATATCCGGAAGATTTTCCGGAACTGCGAGAATATTTTGAAGCTCACGGATGTATTTTGTCTAATTTTAAGAATAAGAAAGGTTGGCAATCAACCTTAGATCATCTTTTGATACAACTTAATAAGAATGTTAGGCTTGATTTTTTAATATTCTGTGCTCTTCAAGAGGAGCGTAATCCCTATATTGCCTTAACCCCTGGAAAGTTGGTTGCTCGTGGTGGGGTCGATTGTTACGACATGGAAATAGACGGAAAAAAAGGTTCTGTAATTCTTTTGCCTCAAATGGGGCTTGTAAATGCTGCTGTAACAGCTGGCGTGTGTATAGACAGATTTAAACCTCGAGTTGTTGGGATGAGCGGAATTTGTGGTGGCTTCCAAGGTAGGGCTGAGTTAGGCCAACTTATAGTTTCTAGTATGGCGTATGAATATCAGTCAGGAAAGTGGGCTTCCGATGGTTTTCTGCAAGAGCCTTATCAAGTGTCCACAGACCACGTATTACTTACAAATCTAAAGATTTTAATGGGCAGTGTTGAGCTGATTAACGAATTAGAGGAAGGTTTTAGAGGTACAAGGCCAAGCGAAGCGCACGATCCTAAAGCTGGAGTCTTTACTAGTGGCTCGGCAGTCATTGCTGACAATAAATTTATGGCTCAGATACAAGAGATACACAGGAAAGTAACTGCATTGGATATGGAGGTGTTTGCCTTGCATCGTGCGGCGGAGATTTCGCCACATAAGCCACCTTGTATATGTGCGAAGACCGTAGTCGACTTATGCGACTCTAATAAAAGTGATGATATACATCAGTACGGCTCTTACGTTTCTGCGAAGTTTATCGTGAAGGCTCTTAAGGTCTTCTTTAAAGATGTTTAGTTTTTTTGAATAAAGCTCGAAGGCTTTGTTCTGGACGCCAATACCCCAGTCCATGTTTTTTGAGTTGCATTTAAGAAACCCAGGTTTACGGTGAAAACTTCAATAAAAAAGCGTAGAGTGCGCGCTGTTAATCTTTAATGTCGTGCCAATCTATAGATAAGTTTTGGCTGAAATTGTCCGAGCTCTGTTGAGAACTGATTTCGCAGGTTTTGCAGTACTCGGAATTGATTCGTAGGTTTTCTTTTCCTATACGCACGCCTACGCCTACGCCTATGCGATAGGCACAAAACCTCAATCCTCCCACCGCTCATCCCGCCGCGTGATACACGCCGCCAACAACTCTTCCAAGGATTCCTGCAATTCCTGCATAAACACATTGCTGTCCTCACCCGGTGTCAGCGCCTCACCAATCACCACATCACAGTTAAACGGCACCAGCATGGATTCGCCCTTGGGTAGGGCGCGGCCGAGGCCGTGCATGGCGATGGGGGTGACGGTGGTGCCGGGGTGGCTGCGGGCCAGGTGGTAGATGCCTTTGCGCAGTGGTTGCAGTTGTTCGGCTTCGCCGCGGCTGCCTTCAGGGAAGAGCAGCAGTATTTCGTCGTTGGCGAGTGCCTGTTGGCAGAGGTCAAACACCTTTTCCTTGTCGACCTGGCTTTGCCGGTCGAGCGGGATAATGCCGATCACGTTGAGTGATAGCCAGGCGGTAAAACGGTTGCGCAGAAAGTAGTCGGCGGCCGCTACGGGGCGCACGCGGTGCAGCTGGCTGAGTGGGTAGAGCGCCATCAGCACCAGGGTATCGAGGTGGCTGTTGTGGTTGGCAGCGAGGATCGCCGGGCCGCGTGCGGGCAGGCGTTGCACGGAGTAAATGTTGAGCCCCAGCAGCAGATACACCACGGGTTTGACCACCAGCATAAAAAACAGCCGTTTGGGCAGACGCTTAAAGAATGACATGGCGGCCTCAGTAGCTGGTGTAAACAAGGAAGTGGAAGAACAGCGGCGCGGTGTACATCAGGCTGTCGATGCGGTCGAGAATGCCGCCGTGGCCTGGGATCAGTTGGCTGGTGTCCTTGATGCGCAGGTCACGCTTGACCGCAGAGATAGTCAGGTCGCCAATAAAGCCCGCGATGCCGATCAACAGTCCAGCGGCCAGCCCCTGCCAGAAACTCAGTGGCGTAAGCCAGGGCGCGAGCATGCCGCCGAGCAGCGTGGTAGTGGCTACACCGCCCAAGAAACCTGCCCAGGTTTTGTTGGGGCTGATGGTGGGCACTATCTTGCGCTCGCCAAACTTCTTGCCCCAGATGTACTGCGCCACGTCGTTGAACTGGGTCAGGAATACCAGATACAGCACCAGGCCTACGCCGCCACCGGAAGCGTTTTGATCGGCCGGCAGCATCAGCAGGTAGGCTACGTGGCTGATGGCAAACACCGTGGTCATGATTGCCCATTGATAGGAGCCCACCGCGCGGATAAAGCCCTTGGTTTCGCCCAGCATGAGCAGGCCGAAGGGGATCAGCAGGAACAGGTACACCGGAATAAACACGATGAACATGCCGTACCAATCGGTGGCAATCCAGTAATACTGCAGCGGCACCATCAGGTAGAGCGCGAGGATCAGGCGGCGGTCGGTGATGCGTACGGGCAAGATCGAGAATATTTCCCGCAGCGCAATAAAGCTGAGTAAGGCGAAAAAGATCAGCGAGGCAACCTGGCCAATCATCAGTGCGGTAAACACCACCGCGACCATGACCCACCAGGAGTTAATGCGCTGCTTGAGCTCCAGGTGCGCTTCCGGGCTGAGGCGTGAGCGCAGGCGCCACTGAGTGATGGACGCCGCCACCAGCATAGCCAGCACTACCAGCATGGCCCCAAGTGCATTGGGGGTGAGATCGAGCATAAAGGCCAGGCCGATATCCATCTTAGTTGGCTCCACGTTGTTGCAGGCGCAGGTAGGCGCCAATCAGGCGGCGTATCGCGGTCATCGCGCTACCTACCACCAGTACAATCAAGCTAATCCAGAGCACCATGCCGTAGTGCCCCCAGAATATCTCCAATGCGGAAATCACCGCAGCCACGGTGATCAGCGCCATACGTTGTTGCTTGGCCATCGGGCCGCGAAAATCTGCGGGCAGGCCAAGGGATACGCCCAGCACGCGAATATAGGCGGTCATGACCGCCAGCAGGGCGCCGAGCCAGGCAAGCCACATGGCGCTCGGGTAATCCGGCAGCGCGAAGCCGCAGGCGATGATCAGCAGCGGGTCGGCTATGCGGTCTGGCACATCGTTGAACAGCTCGCCGGCCAGCGTCTGCTTGCCGCCTTCCATCGCTACCATGCCATCGAACAGGTTGCACAGCAGGCGCAATTGAATCAGCAACGCGGCAGCTAGAAACCACAGTGAGCGCTCACTTGCCAGCGTCTGCCCGGCCATCACCAGCGCCGCGCCGCCGCCCAGGGCAAACACCACGCTGAGCACTGAGATCTGATTGGGCGTTACGCTGCGGCGGCTAAGCCAGGCGGCGAAGCGTCGCATCAGTTGCTGATCGCGAATCTTCAAGGGGCGGCGGTTGCTGAGGTCGGTCATGGTTTACTGCTCCGAGGAACTGGCGCTGGCATCACGCGCCAGCGAAAAAGTGAGATACAGGCAATAGGCAAAGGCTAATGCGCTGGGCGGCAAGATGGTGGCCCAAAGCGCGGGCGTGGCATTGGCAGTATGCGCGAGCCAGAGTGCGCTGAAGCTGACCGAAACGATCAGCAGGGGCGGCAGAATGATGCGTAATACAGGGCCGGGCAGGCGTGTGAACAGGGCATTGGCGCAAACAGCCATGACCAAGGTAATGAGGGCGCTGGCGGTGCCTTGTAACAGACCGGCGATCGAGGCTTCACGATGGCCAGCAGACCAGTTGGCTAGCAGCGCCCAACCACCCCAAAGTAGAAACGCCATTGCAGCGGCAGCCAACCGGCCAGGTGCGACGGCACTCATCGTGTCTGGCCTGTTGCACAGGGCGTTGTGTGAGTATTCAAGGACGCTGAGAAGGTAAGCGGTAGGGAGCAAAAGAAGCGCTGTACTGGCAAAAGGAGCATGCCCTGAAATCCTGTTCGGTTGGCAATCAAGAGGAGCAGCTTAACGCATATCTTGAACCGCGCACGAGTGCGCGCTGTTCAGGCTGTGACCGGCATCATGCGTTATAGAGCCATGCTGCCGGCTTTGGTTCAGTAGAGTGATTCGACCGGAACGTCGCCGCAGTCGCTGGCGACCCATTTGCTGGTTTCGCTATATTCTATTTTTACTGGACCATTGAGCTCTTCGCTCAGACCGCCGGTGAGATGCTCGGACACTTTATAGGTGCCGTCACCCATAAAGTTTGAGCGCATCTCACGGCTGCTGACCATCGGTATTTACGCACTCACCGTTGAATGCCAAGCGGTCGTCAGCGTTCTGCGTCACTTTGAGCTCGCAGCCGGGCATCTGCTGTTGAGCGTCGGCCAGCAAAGTGTCTGGGTCGGTCATCTGCTTTGCCAGCTCACTGGTGATGCAGCGTTGTTCGCCTGCGATTTCAACGTCGTCCATCATTTGTCCGATCATGGCGCGCTGCTCGGCCGGCATATTGGCAAGCATGGCATCACGTGCGTCGCGCATTTTTTTCAGCATGTCTACGCCATTGATCATAGTGGTGCTGTCACTATTCCATAGGCCGGGCTCGGGAGTGGGCGTGATGCTGGCAGCGTAGAGCGGGGCGGTTGCGGTCAGTAACAGGCAGGCGATCAGGTGATGTGGGGTGAATTTCATGTGCACTCCTTGCTTGGTCAGGTCGATTAAATGAAGTCGTATCTAACTATAGAAGCGAGGGGTAAAAACTTCATCTCGGTGTTGTGCTGTGGGCGGCAAAACCTGTGCAAAGTTGACCAAGCGCTGCTTGGTCAACTTTGACGCGCGGGTAAACAAGGCTGAATGCGAGCGACTGTCGCCGGACGTCAGCTCACCACCCGATAACAAGGCACATAGTCAGCGCCGCCAGGTAGCTTCATCCGGTGCTGGCTCACAAACGCTTGGAGCAGACGATCAAGTGGCTGCATCACCTCTGCATCGCCATGAATTTCGTAAGGCCCATACTGCTCGATACGGCGGATACCCTGATCCTTGACGTTGCCCGCGACAATGCCGGAAAAGGCGCGGCGCAGGTTGGCGGCCAGTTCGTGTGGAGGGAGGTTGCGGCTCAATTGCAGGCTCGCCATATTTTCATGGGTGGGATCGAAGGGACGTTGAAAGCTTTCTTCGATGCGCAGCAGCCAGTTGAAGTGAAAAGCGTCATGACGCTCGCGGCGGAATTGTTCGACTTCTTGCAGCCCGCGGGTCATCTGCCGTGCAACTTCAGACGGATCATCAATGATGATCTGGTAATGCTGCTGTGCGGCTTCACCCAGAGTGGCGCCAACGAATGCGTTTAACTGTTGCAAGTAAGCTTCGGCGCTTTTAGGGCCGGTGAGAATGACCGGGAAGGGCAAACCTTTGTTAGCCGGGTGCATCAAGATGCCGAGCAGATAAAGAAACTCTTCGGCGGTACCGGCGCCGCCGGGGAAGATGATGATGCCGTGGCCCACGCGTACGAATGCTTCTAGACGCTTCTCGATATCGGGAAGAATTACCAGCTCGTTAACGATCGGGTTGGGCGCTTCGGCGGCAATGATGCCCGGCTCGGTGAGGCCCAGATAACGCCCCTCAAGGATGCGCTGTTTAGCGTGTGCAATGGTGGCGCCCTTCATTGGGCCTTTCATTACGCCGGGCCCGCAACCGGTGCAGATATCCAGACTGCGCAGGCCAAGTTCGTGGCCGACCTTTTTGGTGTACTTGTATTCTTCTGTGCTGATCGAATGGCCGCCCCAACACACCACCATTTTTGGCTCTACCGCAGGACGCAGCGTGCGCGCGTTACGCAATAGGTGAAACACGTAATCGGTGATGCCCTCGGAGCTGCTTAGATCAATGCGCTGGCTATCGATCTCGCTCTCGGTATACACAATGTCGCGCAGCGCGCTGAAGAGCATTTCACGGGTGCTGGCAATCATCTGGCCATCAACGAAGGCATCCGCCGGTGCGTTCAACAATTCCAGCCGCACGCCCCGGTCTTGCTGATGAATATGAACTTCAAAGTCATGGTAGGCCTCAAGAATCGTCTTGGCGTTATCGACATGAGCGCCGGTATTGAGGATGGCCAATGCACACTGGCGAAAGAGGGTGTAGGTGCTGCCGGAGCCGGCTGCACTGAGCTGTTGTACTTCACGTTGCGAGAGCGTTTCCAGGCTGCCCTTAGGGCTGACGGACGCGTTGATGACCTTCTTTGCTGGCATGCGGTTTTCCTGAACAGGGAGCTGGCGATTCCGGCGGCTCGAAGCGGCTAGGTATCGCGTTTGATTATGTTTGCATTGTCTACGGGGCACGTGCAGGAAAGCAAACGTTGCCAGCGGCGCTGTGTTATTTGAGCGTTCTGGCTGATTGGGGAACGTAGGCTTTGAATTTATAAATTATAGTCGTAATATAAAGATGCTGTTGTGTGCATGAGGGGTGTCCCGGTGCCAGTAGTCGGCAGTCTTTTCGTTGTCTCGCTGAGGTGAGACAGAGATAACCTGACAGGAGTCTTTATGACTGCATTTTTTTCTGGAGCCGAGGCAGCAATACCTGCCCAATCTGCGCTGTCTGCTTTTGAGTCAATAGTTGAGCACCGTTACGTCACCCATAACGGGGTGCGTATTCACTATGCGGTAGCCGGCGAGGGACCTTTGATCGTGTTTTTACATGGTTTTCCAGATCATTGGTTAGGCTGGTGGCAGTTGATGGATAGCCTGCGATCTGGATATCGCGTGGCGGCATTGGATCTCCGAGGCTACAACCTGAGCGACAAGCCAGCAGGGCCTGATGCCTATAAAGTCGAGCGTTTGGTGGAAGATGTGCAGGCGGTAGTCGCGAATGAGAAGTCTGCGACCGCGACCATTGTGGGTCATGATTGGGGTGGCTTCTTAGCCTGGCATGTTGCTATGGATGTGCCCAGCATGGTGGACGGGTTAGTGGTGCTAAGCATGCCGCACCCTTGGGCAATAGCGCGAGAGCTTGCCAACAACCCGGCACAACGGGCTGCCAGTGAGTATGTGCGGCTGTTTCGTCAGCCTGAGTCACATCTGCATTTTCCGCTTGATCGTTTGGGAGCCTGGGTAAACGACATTGCGTACCGCGAGCGGCATGATCAGGCAATGGCCTTGTCGTCACTTGATGGCATGCTCAGTTATTACCGCGCCAACTGGCCGGTTGAACCTTACACCGAACGCACGGTTAGCCCGCCCAAGGTGCAGGCGCCGACCCTTTTGATACAAGGCTTGCAGGACCCCTATGCGTTGCCAGCGGGGCTGAATGACATATGGCAATGGGTCGACAATGAGGTGGATATCTACACGATGCCGTACGCCGCTCATTTTATTCAGCACGACTATGGCTTGTTGGTTGCACGGCGATTGCGGCAGTGGCTGCTGAAATAGCACAACAAGTGCACGCTTTGGCTTTCGCGCGGCGCAAGAAATGCGGTCAAGAGTGCAGTGGAGCGGCCTACCTTGTGGCGGCTTGGTTCGGCAGCCAACCCATGGCAGTGTAACAGGCGCTAGGTGAGCGCAATGCTCTGGCATTGTGCAGCGCTAAGTCCTGCCTTGCCGGTATTTGCTTAGCGGTCACCTCGCTACAGGGGTTGCGGCCCGGGCGATGGTGCAATAAAACCCGCGCGCCCAAAGCTACTGGCTCTGCGACGGTATGGTGTTTGCTTGCTTTTGCAGGCCTCGAAATACCTGGTGCCTTACGGGCGCCAGGTTCGGGTTCGAGGTGCCCTGCACGGTTCTATCCGGTAGGGCTCACTTAAGCTAAGGAGTACCGATAGATGAGCAAGCCGCTGGTTAGATGGGTGCTTAACCCGGCCCGCAGCGCGGTAGTTGTGGTCGATATGCAAAAGGTGTTCTGCGAGCCTGATGGCGCGCTCTACGTAAAACACACTGCAAGCATAATTGAGCCGATTCAGACGCTGACGGAGGCGGCTCGCCACGCCGGTCTGCCGGTGGTTTACCTGCGCCATATCGTGCGTGGTGACGGTTCGGATACCGGCCGTATGCGCGACCTGTACCCCAACGTTGACCAGATTCTCGCGCGCAGCGAGCCCGATGTGGAAGTGATCGATGCGCTCAAACCGCACCCCGGCGATATCGTTATCGATAAGCTGTTCTACAGCGGCTTTCACAACACCGATCTGGATACTGTGCTGCGTGCGCGCGACGTGGATACCATCATCGTTTGCGGCACGGTGACCAACGTTTGCTGTGAAACCACCATCCGCGATGGCGTGCATCGAGAGTACAAGGTGATCGCCCTCAGCGATGCTAACGCAGCAATGGATTACCCCGACCAGGGTTTCGGTCCGATCTCTGCCGAAGAAGTGCAGCGCACCTCGCTCACCACCATCGCTTATGAGTTTGGGGAGGTGACGACAACGGCAGATGTGGTCGGGCGCATTGCTTCGGCGCGACGCGCAGTCGCAGGGCTGTAATTATCTTGAACCAATATCCATTAACGTTCTCTACAGCTAAGAGACGTGCTTTGAACGTTGATTCATCTCAGCGTTGAGTTCGCCACATTCGCAGTAGCAAGGAGTTATCGCAGATGGGTATTTCGAACCATGAGCTTCATCGGGATTTTCCGCAGTACAGCGATCTGATCGATCAGCTGGCTGAGCATGACGGACACTTCAAGAAGCAGTTGAAGGAATATGCGGAGCTGGACAAGGAAATACAGACGCTGGAGAAGCAAAATCTGCCAGTGTCAGATGAAAACTTTACGCAGATGAAGACGAGTCGAGCGCATCTCAAAGACCAGCTATACAACACTTTGTTAAAGGCGGCCGAAGACTGAGGTCCGCGCTGAGTCAGAATAGCCAGACTGGCTAGAGTACAGTTGTTTTACCAAGTGACTCACGCAATAAAGTGTTCATATAAGAGGCCGGAGCCCCGAGCGGGGTTCCGGTTTTTTTGTTGCCTTGATTCAGGTGCGTGGATGCTCGTTAGGGCGCAGGTCAAACACCAGTACTTCGGCATTCTGCCCCTGATTAATCTCCAGCGCCTTGGCGTGTCGCAGTTTGAGCCCGTCACCTGCTTGCAGGCGTTGCCCGTTTACCGTGACCGTGCCGCTGGCCACATGTACATAGGCATGGCGATTGGCAGGCAAAGTGAGCGTTGCATGCTCGTCGCCGTTGAACAGCCCCGCATAAACCCGCGCATCCTGATGCAGGGTGAGTGCACCGTCGCCTCCGTCTGGAGCCATGATCAAACGTAGTCGACCGCGTTTTTCCGCGGCAGCAATGTGCTGCTGCTGATAACCCGGCTGGATACCTTTTTTGCTCGGCATGATCCAGATCTGCAGGAAATGCACCGGCGTGCCGTTGCTGGCGTTGTACTCGCTGTGGGCAACCCCGGTGCCGGCACTCATTAGCTGCACGTCACAGGGCTTGATCAGCGAGCCGTTGCCGAGCGTGTCTTCATGCTTCAGCGCACCTTCGAGCACGTAGGAGAAAATCTCCATATCGCGGTGCGGGTGCTTGCCAAAGCCACCACCCGCGGCCACCCGGTCATCGTTGATTACCAAGAGGTCCGAAAAGCCGATGTGCTCTGGATCATAATAAGAGCCGAACGAAAAGCTGTGGCGCGACTGTAACCAGCCGTGGTTGGCAATACCGCGTTCGGTGGCTTTGCGTAGCGTCGTTTGATTGGTCATGTCGGGTACTCCTGTTTCGTTGTGGGCGGCTGTATTAAAAAGAGCCTTGGCCCGCTGAAAACAGATTACTGTCTATTCTTGCGTGGATTAAGATGCTGAAATAGGTATCACTGTCCGCTAAGGGGTGACAATGAATCAGCTGGAAGATATGCAATTGTTCGTTAGCGTACTGGAATGCGGCAGTTTCACTGCGGCCGCCGATGCGCTGGGCCTATCCAAGCAGTTTGTTAGTCGGCGTGTTGCAGCGCTGGAAGCCCGCCTTGGGGTGCGCCTGATCAACCGCTCGACGCGTAAACTGAATGCAACCGTATTGGGGCAAAGCTATTTCGAGCGGGCGCAGCGAATACTGCAAGATGTTGCCGAGACCGACATGCTGGTCTCGGAGCAGGGTGCGTCGCCGCGTGGCGCTCTGCGGCTATCGGCGCCCATGTCGTTCGGCACCTTGCACCTGAGTACGTTATTGCCGGATTTCATGCGGCTTTACCCGGATGTGAGTATAGAGCTCGATCTGAGTGATCGCACGGTGGATCTGCTTGGTGAAGGCTACGATATGGCTATCCGTATCGGTGCTCTGGCCGATTCCACACTGATCGCTCGACAATTGGCAGCGATGGACATGGTTACCTGTGCCAGCCCGGCTTATTTGGCGACGCACCCAGCACCGCAGACGCCAGTTGATCTACGCCAGCATGAGTGCATGCTTTACGGTCACAGCAAAACGGTTGAATGGCGGTATTGGGTCGACGGCCGTAGCCAGGCAGTGGCGGTGCAGGGACGCTATCGGGTCAACAATGGTGAGTTGGTGCGCGACGCGGCGATTGCCGGGTTGGGGTTGACCATGTTGCCAGCTTTTATCGTCGGCGAAGCGTTGGCCCGTGGCGATTTGGTTACCGTGCTGGATAGCTACCAGTTACCCACGACCAAGGTGTACGCCGTGTACCCGCAGCATCGCCAGTCGTCATTGTTGGTGCAGTTTCTGGTCGATTATCTGCGTGATGCCTTGTTAGCGCGCAAATAGGGCAGACGCTTTCAGCTTTAGCTTTGCGTCGCAATTCATCCCTTAGAAGGCTAGCTCAGCGCCGAGATGCGGCCGTGAGAGATCCTGACGATCGCGTTTTGGAGATTCAATTTGTTGATGAGCCGGTTCCACTACCCAATCGCACGGCGCTCATAGCTTTTGGGTGAATATGTCGCGCCATAAAGGGGTGGGTGGGCTTGGAGCTGAGCCAGAACACCGCACGAGCATTTAAATATACGGTAGGGTGCTGCTCGCCAGAACTTGGGAGTTAATGTCGAAGAATGTCAGGCATTATTTGAAAAAAAACGGACATAAAAAAACCCGCCTAAGCGGGTTTTTTTATGTCCGTGATTACCGAAGGGTAATTACAGAGCTTGGATCTGTGAAGCCTGAGGGCCTTTAGCGCCTTCAGTGGCGGTGTAAGACACTGCCTGACCTTCTGCTAGAGATTTAAAGCCGCCGCCTACTATTTCTGAGAAATGAGCAAACAAATCTTTGCCGCCGTCTTCAGGAGTAATAAAGCCAAAACCTTTTGCATCGTTGAACCATTTTACTGTGCCGTTAGCCATGTTTACTTACCTTTTCTATATCAATGAGCATTCGCTCGGAAGTGCAATAAATATTCAAATAAGGGAAGTATTGTGACTGAAGTACCGTAAGGAACGAACAATATACAAAAATCGCGCTAACTTGAAACGTCTTGCTTGTTGGGAACAAACCTACGGGGTATGCGAGGAAGAGTCAAGCTAAATAACTAACATCAATTGCTGAGCGGTTTGCGCTCCCAAGCCAGATTGTCGTTTTGGGGTGTGATCACGCAGTGTAGGCAGAGGCAGAAAACAGACATTATCCAGTGTTGAGAAAGGTATGAAGCTACATGGCTACTGGGGCTCAAAAAGCCAAGGCTGCTCATTGGAATTACCTATCGACTACATCGAGCATTATTTTCCCGGATACGCCGTTTATTACCATTATTTGTAACCGGGAGCTGATGCAATAACGACCAAAATCTAGGAAGTCGCCTTATCTTGCAAATCTGGCGGACACGACAGTGTTATACGCCAGAGTGACAAATTCCCAAGTGGACATGGCGCGCCTGCGTGAGCAATTTGAGTCAGTGGTGAAATCAGTCAACCCTGTTCCTTGGCGGGACAACCGAGTTGATTATTTGGGTTGGGCTATTACCTGCCGCGACGGATCAGTGGATGGTGGCGTACGGCGTATCTATGCCGGCAATGGCGCGCGTAAAGTGGTCTACGGCAAGGGTAATCGGCGTGAAGCGATTCGTAGCCAGATCTGCAGTGGGCATATGTCCAAGAGGATGGGATGCCTTAGAGGCTTTGGTTAACGGCCCATATGGCGCTCGTTACATGCAACTCGAAAGTGAGGGTGAGGAGATGCCCTTTCATACCGATGCGATGCGGGAGACTTGGTGCCTGCATATCCCGCTTGTGACTAATCCAGATGCGCTACTCCAATGGCAATTTCCCGACGGCCGAATTGACAGCGTGCATCTGCCGGGGGGAAGTGGTCACCTGGCTGGTGCGGGTTGATGTTAAACATCGTGGGATCAACCCTGCGATTGGTGCGCAGGGGAAGGTGGGTTTGGTAGGGTTTCGACAGACAAGTTGTTGTTGAAACCCTAAGATTTTATACCGATAAGGAATGGGCGTGGAACACGGCCTTGGCAGCTAACTCAGCGCAACCCGAGATGCTCAAGACTCTCAAATGTCACCGCACCGATGGCCAAGCCGTTGTCCATCTGATAGTCCGATAGTGCGGCGATGGTGCGTTCGCCTAGTCGACTATCAATATTGCCGACGCTGTAACCCCGAGAACTGAGCGCAGATTGTAGCCGGGTTATCAGTGCAGGTTGCAGGTCTGAATCGCACGCCGCGCGTCTAAGCACGACCTCCGGCTTGCCCTCGTACTTGGTAATGGCCATGCGCCGGGTTACAGCCGGTTCGGTGCGTTGCTCTACCTTCTCAGCACCTACTGCTTCCATTTTGGCAAGCGTGGCAAACTGTGGTTCGGTGTTGATCTCAACCACTCGAGCGGGCTGGTCTACCACCCAACGTGACACGGTCTTGTATATCGCCGGCGCGACTATTGTTCTAGTGGTTTCGGGTTGGATCTGCACGTTGACCTGAACTTTCTCTTCCTTCGCGGGTATTCCCACAGCACAGAACGCCATCGCGCCGGTATTTCCGTAGCGTGTGCCCGCGGCTTGACAAGGTTCAAGTACTGTTTTGGCCTGTTCTACAGCGAGCACTTCTTCCCGTGCCTCGTACACAGCGGGTACGACGACAGAGCGCGTAGTTTCGGGTTTGACCATTACATGTTCCGTCACCTGTTTGAAGGTGGCGGGCACCACGCGAAAGGACTTTGCTCCCTCACGCGTGACAACCTGCTGAACGCCTTCCCTGAGCTGCGCCGGGGTAACGGCGTAACGCACGCTGGGTTCCTGCAACACGACTTCAACTTCTTCATGTACCGGACGCGGCTTAATGGACGCGTTTACCCAACATTGGCCCGCGGTTATAGCAGTCTCATCCGGCTGCGCGGCAGCAGCTCCCGCAGCCAGACTGAAAGATGCGGCAACGAACAGCGGAGGCAGCCTAAGAAAAGAGCGCATATATTAACTATTCCAGGTCTTATTAATCCAAAGAATCAATGGTATTGGCTAAGGCTTCAAACCACAAGGTGCTAGATCTCAGTATGGGGCGTGTACTCGCTCAAATGTTAATGTCTTTTATGATGGTTGTTTGCTGTCGGAAATCTTTAACGGTTGAAGCGTTCAATCGGCGCATTTAGGGCTTGGGCGGTGGTTTGCATATCCTCGGAGATTTGTGCCGAGTGTTTCGCCAGCTCTGCGTTCTGATCGGAGACACACGCAATAATGGTGATCTGTTGAGAGATATCCTCGGCGGCTTGCGTTTGCTGATGTGAAGCAACGGCCATATGTGCCCATCTCGCGAATTTCGTTGATCGCTTGGCTGGTGCCGTCAAGCGCCGGTTGGGTACTGACGACGTGTTCCGCCTCGGCCTGGACAACTATGGCTCCGATCATGTCGGCGGCCTGTTGAGTAGACTGCGATTCTGCGGCTAGGCTGTCTACGGAATGGCTGATGTCGTGCACAGTAGCGGCCAGCCGTTCAATTACCTCGCGGGAGTTCTGCGCTCGGAGCGAGCCAGTGTGGCTTAGGGCTTTGATCCTTTGAGCAGCGCTAGGGGTATGGTGGATATGCTGGGCCACGTCACTGATTGACGCGGCATCTCGTGCTTAGCGGTGGCGGCCATGTCAGCTTCATCGCGTTGGCGCCTCAAGGCTTGAGCGGATTGGCTGGCTAGTTGGCCGCTGGTCGAGACAAGATCTGAGGTGCGAGTTGTGTAATCATGCAGCCGGCTCAGCGCGGCGCGGATGCTCGCCTATTCGCTGATTATACTCAGCCGGAGTCGAGCGACGGGAAGTGGTGCGTCGTAGTAGGTCTGAGCGATCAGTTGACTATCAAAGCTGTCACCGGTCGAGTACGAAAAGCATCATTACCAGAGTCAGACAGGTGCCTAAGATGTCGGGGGCTATTCAGGCTACGTCGAGCGGTTTCATAACCCAAGAATACGTCGTAGAGTTGCCCGACAAGATTTGAAGTTTTCGACCCTTTTTAAAACCGTCCGTGGAGGAGGGGTAGAACCCCTCTATTATTCTTAAGCTTTGGTTTGGTTTGGTTGAAGCGGAGCGTAACAAGCACTAAATATACGGCTCTGGGTTGCCGCTGCAAGAGTATTCTTACCCATTACGAGTGCGTCTCTGGGCCAAGCTCAGCTACAACGTAGTCAATAAAGCTACGGAGTTTAGGAGGCAAGCGCTGGTCTCCGAGAAAAACAAGGTGTACTGGCCGTGTTGGTGTCGGGTGGTCGACGAGTATGGCTACCAGCCGGCCAGATTTGATTTCCTCTTTCAGCATAACTTCCGCCCCAAGAATAATTCCTACCCCATCACGCGCCGCCTGCAATTGTGCACGGGCATCGTTGACTTGGAAGCGAGTCTTAATCATGACTTCCTGTATGAGTTCGTCCGCGAAGAACGGCCACTCCTTCGCGGTTGGCCGTGTTAAGAATTTGAACCCCAAGCACTCATGCTCTGCCAGTTCAGTAGGGCTGCTCGGAGTGCCGTGGCGCTCAAGGTAGTCGGGTGAGGCCGCAGCAATGAGGTGATATGACTTTAGGCGACGGGCAACGAGGCTGGAGTCAGATAGACCACCGATGCGAATGACAGCCTCATAGCCTTCATCGATAAGATCTACCACGCGGTCGTTTAGGGAGAGATCGATTTGCACTTCTGGATATGCCTTCAGATAGCGACTGATCACGGGCATTAAACTGTAGGTGCCGAAAGTGACTGGAGCACTTATACGCAGCAAACCTCGAGGGGTGGCAACTAGGTCCCGGGCTACTGATTCTGCAGCTTCGACCTCCGCGAGTATCACTTTGCAGCGCTCATAAAACTGCTGACCGACTTCGGTGAGGCTCTGTCGTCGTGTAGTGCGGTTGAGCAATTTGGCTCCTATCCGGTCTTCTAGCGCAAAGACATGTTTGCCAGCCATTTGTGAAGACATGCCCATAGCAGCGCCGGCTGCGGCGAAGGAGCCGGTGTCAGCTGCTTTGATGAAAACAGCCATGCTGTGCAGGCGATCCATATTAGCCACTCCTGGTTTCTACAGAGGCGAATTTTTGCCTATTTATCAATTTATGGTTTTTAAATAGCATCCTCTCAACCGCGACCCACAGCAAGCCTTCGGCTGTCGCCACCGCCTGAACACAGGAGAATCACCATGCGTATTGGCATCATCGGCGCCGGCTTTATCGGTCGCGCTCTCGCTCATCTCGCTATCAAGAACGGCTCAGAAGTGATGTTGAGTAATTCGCGCGGTCCACAAACCTTGACCAGTACAGCTGTTTCGTTGCGCTGCAGAGTCGGCACTGTCGAGCAGGCTATTGGTTTTGGCGATGTGGTGATCGTCGCGATTCCGTTCGGTCAATACCGCACTTTGCCGGCGGAGTTGCTGGCCGGCAAAGTGGTGCTCGACGCCAACAATTACTACCCGATGCGCGATGGGGTTATTAGTGAGCTTGAAAGCCGGTCGACCACCACTAGCGAGTTGTTGGCTGCGCACCTGCGTGACGCTCGAGTGGTTAAGGCTTTTAACGCCATCCTGGAACGCCACCTCCTAGTGGATGCGCGCTCTGCAGGTTCACCTGAGCGCAGGGCGCTACCTATTGCAGGTGATGACGCTGAAGCCAAGCGTATTGTCAGTGTGCTGCACGAGCGCTTTGGTTATGACGTGGTTGATGCGGGTGAGCTGGCTGAAGGCTGGCGCTTCGAGCGTGACTGTCCGGTTTACTGTAAACGTTTCAATGTTGCTGAGCTGCGGGCCGCTTTGGCTGCAACGGAATCTGGCGCGAACTGATCAAGCTTTTTTCGGTGCTCGGCACCGTCTTAGAGGACTTTTTTGTGAACAAACAACTTATCGCCATCATGGGAACCGGGCCGCTGGGCTTGTGGACCGCTGCGGCTCTGGCCGGTGATTTACAGGGTACCGGCCTGCATATTCGGATGGGCAATACGCGTGGCAAAGCTCCGGCCTGGGTGCCAGAGGCTGTGCAAACAGCTACAGACGCCGGGCGCCTGAGTTGGCATGCATTCAATGCGCTGGACCTGAGTAGCGTGCAACAGTTTGCTAAGGATGCCGACGTTATCGTGCACAGCGCGATTCCCGACTACCATCTTTGGGTTGATCAGTTGCCCACCATCCAACGCAACGCAATACAGGCTGCGCTGTTCAATCATGCACGGTTGATTTGCGCCGACAACCTTTATGCTTACGCGCCGCCGGTTCACGGACCGCTGACTGAAGATTCTGAAGAATTGCCACCTAGTGGCAAGGGTCAGTTGCGCAAGGATATGCTCGACTTGTTGCGTCAGGCAGGGCGGGAGCGAGGGCTAGAGTGGTCGACGGTGCAGGCTTCACAGTATTTTGGTCCCGGCGCCGGTAGGCAGAGCGTATTTGGAGATTGGTTTATTGGTCCGGTATTGCAGAATAAGCCGGTCCGTTTCGTCGGCAACCCAGGCCTTCGTCATGCATGGGCTTATGCTCCGGATTTCGGCCGCGCGATGGCTTTGCTGAGTCTGACCGAGCGCAACGAACTATTGAAGCGCTCGTGGATATTGCCGCATGTCACACAGATCTCAGCACGTGATCTGGCCCAGACAATGTTTAATGAGCTCGATAAGCAGGGAATGCTTTCGGCCGAAGCCTCTCGTAAAACGGTCGCAGTGCCACGTTTTGTCTTGCGTCTGCTGGGGATATTTAACCCAGTGGTTCGTGCTCGCGACGAGATGCTCTATCAATTTGTAATGGATTTTGAGGCCTCTGGTGCTCAGCTCACCAAGGCCACCGGGCTTGAGGCAACACCCTTGGATCAAGCTGTTCAGGAGACTGTTAAATTCTGGAGTTCAACTAAGGCGCAGTCAATCTAAGAGCTGGAGTAAATCGGTTTCCAGTCGGCACTATCAATGGTTAAGGGCCACTCTGGTCAGCTTGCGTCGGCTGCTAGTCGGCCCATAACAATTTGGTTACCATGGCCGAATGAACAGGCATAAGAATAATCCAGATGGTACTGAGCTACCGCGCCAGCGTAGTTCGTCGAAAGAGCCAGTGTCGTTTATTCCACTGCCTAGCTGGGTCATGGCCGCAGCGCGCTGCGGCTTTGCTATTGATCCGGTATTGCGTGAAGCCGGGGTCGCAGTGGATGGCATGGGTATGCATGAAATCAGTATATCCCACGCGCAGTCACGTCAGCTGATAGAGGCTTGTGTGGCGCGCTCCCGAGTTGAGCATTTTCCTTTCGTTTTTGGCGAAACCTTCGGCTTTGATACCATGCCGGAGATCGAGACATTTGTTGCCACAAGCTCAAGTCTGCGCCAGTTGCTACCGGTCTTCGACTGGGTCCGTAAGCTGATGAGCCCTGCGCTGCGAGTAACCTTGCATGAGTCAACGAAGCTTGCTGAGCTGCGCATAGACTTGGGCAACTATAAGGCTTGGCCTTTACCGACCATCTACTTTACTGAGGCTTGGATAGCTTCAGTTCTCAGGTTGCTTCGTGGGGTTATTGGCCTACATCAAGTTGAGCGCGTACATCTGCGACACGCAGAACCAACTTACGCTGATGCGTGCGCTCGCCATTTTGGGGTTGAGGTACGCTTTGGTCAGTCGCATAACGCCATTGTTCTGCGACGGGAGGCGCTGGATCAGTCTTTGTTTGGCGCTCTGCCAGAGCTTCATCGTCAGGCTGAAGCGCGTATTGAAGCGCGCGTTTCAAAGCTTGCAGCGATTGGCGGTGTCAGTGGCCAGCTTGAACGTTTGTTTCTTGATCATCCGGAATTGCTGGCACTAAGCATTGATGACAGTGCTGAACAACTTGGCATGCAAGTACGTACTCTTCAGCGCCGTCTGCATGACGAGAATCAACGTTTCGCTGACCTGCAGTCACGCCTGCGCTATCGTTTGGCTTGCTGGTTGCTACGCGAAACCGGGTTGAACCTTGACTCTATCAGCGACCGTCTGGGTTTTTCTGAGCGGCGAGCATTTACCCGTGCTTTCACACGTTGGGCGGGGGTTTCTCCGAGTGTTTATCGCCGTTCTTTAGACACCACTGCCGCAAATTGAGCAGGTCGGCACGGTAGTCATTACTGGTTTGTCGTCAAAAGCTCCCTTCTCGTCGTAAGCCGTCCTAGTAGCGTCTTGTTGGCCCTCCTATCGTTGTATCCAGCCTAAGGCACTTGCCGTGGCCACCTTGCAGCGATAATCAGGAGTGCCGAATGACAAAAAAAATACGGCCCGGAGTCTTTCCGTTCCAGCCATGCACATTGGCCATCGCGATCGCGATGGGCTTCGCTACCCCCGCGCAAGCGGTGAGCTTCAATATCGGCGAGATCGAGGGTCAGTTTGACTCCTCTTTGTCTGTCGGCGCTAGTTGGGGTACCGAAAAAATCGATCAGGATTTAGTCAGTGCTAATAACGGAGGGAACGGTTTCTCTCCTACTGGCGACGATGGGCGTTTGAACTTCGAGCGCGGCGAAACGTTCTCGAAAATCTTCAAAGGTATTCACGACCTTGAACTTAAGTACGGAGATTCGGGTGCTTTTATCCGGGGCAAATATTGGTACGACTTCGAACTCAAGGATGAGGGACGGCAATTCAAAGACATTGACGATCACAACCGTAAAGTGGCGGCTCAATCTTCTGGCGCGCAGATTCTCGACGCTTTTGTTTATCACAACTACGACATTGGTGACCTACCCGGCACTGTGCGGGTAGGTAAGCAGGTAGTCAGCTGGGGCGAGAGCACCTTTATCCAGAATTCAATTAACAGTATAAATCCCGTAGATGTGTCTGCTTTTCGTCGCCCAGGAGCAGAGGTCAAGGAAGGTTTGATCCCGGTCAACATGCTGTATTTATCGCAGACCCTCGGCGATCAACTGAGCGTGGAAGGTTTTTACCAGCTGGAGTGGGACCAGACTGTCGTTGATAACTGCGGTACCTTCTTTTCATCCTCTGATGTGGTGGCTGACGGTTGTGATGACAACAATCGTGTAGGTAGCCCCGCGATCGCGCCATTGGCTCCGGTAGCAGATGGTTTTGGGATCGGTTTTGATGTTAACGGTGAGGGAGTAAAGATACCCCGCGGCGCTGATCGCGACGCCCGTGACTCAGGCCAGTTTGGTATGGCGCTGCGTTGGTTCACTGACACGGCCGAGTACGGTCTGTTCGCTATGAACTACCACAGCCGCACCCCCTTCTTCAGTAATCAGACAGCTACCGGTATTTTGGCGGCGGCCCCGGGGGTGATTGGTGCTGTTGGTCCTGCGTTAGGCGCGGGCCTTTTGCAGAGTGCGGCGATAGGTAACAGCCAATACTTTTTCGATTATCCGGAAGACATACGTCTTTATGGTCTTAGTTTTGCGACTACGCTGCCGTCGGGCACTGCGTGGTCGGGAGAGATTAGTTACCGACCCAACGCTCCTGTGCAGATCAACACGACCGATCTGGCTCGAGCAACTCTCAACCCTTTGTCTGTTGCATTGAGCGGTGCGGCAGCCTCACCGATTGCCTCAAGTGAGGGGTCATACAACGCGGGGTACCGCCGCAAGGAAATTACTCAGGCCCAGACCACACTGATTCACTTCTTCGATCAGGTGATGGGGGCTGAACGCTTTACCCTGGTCGGAGAGGTGGGATTCACCCATGTTGGTGGTTTGGAAAGCACCCAGTCTTTGCGCTACGGGCGCGATGCTGTCTACGGGACCCCCGATGATCCGACGCAACTTGCCGCCTATGGAAACGAAGGTTTTGTCACTACCGACTCTTGGGGATACCGGGCACGCGGTGTATGGAGTTACAGCGACGTGTTTGCCGGGGTGAATCTTCGCCCAAATCTATCCTGGTCGCACGATGTTGACGGTTACGGTCCCAACGGCGGATTTAACAAAGGTGCCAAGGCACTCAGCGTGGGCGTGGATGCCGACTACCTGAACCGTTATAACGCAAGCCTGTCGTACACCGACTTTTCTGGAGGGGAGTTCAACGGCTTAGTAGACCGCGATTTCGTGGCACTCAGCTTCGGTATGAATTTCTAAGTGACCTTCGACAGTGAGAATATAAATGACCAATACAATAACGTTTTTTAGTGCACTAACCCTGTCGTTCCTCGCCGGTAGTGTTTTAGCAGCTGTTTCACCTGAGCAGGCGAAACAGCTCGGGGCGAGTCTGACACCGATCGGTGCTGAGCAAGCTGGTAATGCCGCAGGCAGTATCCCCGAATGGACTGGGGGGCTAGCGGCTGACGCAGCGCAAATCTATCGTGGAGGCTTTGTCGGCGACCCCTATGCTGGAGAGGAACCACAGTTTGTTATCACTGCGCAAAATGCTGAGCAATACAAAGACAACCTCACCAACGGGCAACTGGCGCTGTTCAAGCGTTATCCGGATAGCTATCGCATTCCGGTTTATCCCACCCATAGATCGGCGACATTACCCGAGCGGATCTATGATGCAGTCAAGGTCAGCGCACTGAATACCGGGCTGATTGAAGGTGGTAATGGCCTGACTAACTTTGCCGAGAGTCGCTACTACGCCTTCCCTATACCGCAAAGCGGCGTTGAAGTTGTCTGGAACCATATCACTCGTTACCGAGGCGGTAATCTCAAGCGCTCTATCGTCCAGGCGGCACCGCTGGTTAATGGTGCTTATTCCCTGGTTCACTTTGATGATGAAGTGGCGTTTCCTGGCGGAATGCCTGATCTGTCTGAGGAAGATGCAGCCAATATTTTGTTTTACTACAAGCAGCGCGTCACAGCGCCTTCGCGCTTGGCTGGCAACGTAACCCTGGCACATGAAACCCTCAACCAAATCAAAGAGCCGCGGATGGCATGGGTTTACAACGCTGGCCAGCGCCGCGTCCGACGTGCACCTCAAGTTGCGTATGACGGCCCCGGTACTGCATCGGACGGCTTACGGACCTCGGATAACTTGGACATGTTCAATGGTTCGCCTAACCAATATGACTGGCAGTTGATCGGCAAACGCGAAGTGTATATTCCGAATAACAACTACCGCCTGGCTTCTCCGGAGCTGAAGTACGCTGACATTCTCAAAGAGGGGCATATTAATCAGGATCTGACTCGTTATGAGCTGCACCGGGTCTGGGAGGTTGAAGCGACCCTTAAAGGGGGCAAGCGCAATGTGTACGCAAAGCGTCGATTTTACCTTGACGAAGATACCTGGCAAATCGCCGAGTCAGAGCTGTACGACGGCCGTGGCGAGCTGTGGCGTGTAGGTGAAGCGCAATTGCTTATGCAATATGACAAGAAGGTGCCGGCTTATGCTCTTGAGGTTCTGTATGACCTGATTGCTGGGCGCTATATCGCCATTGGCATGAGCAACGAAGAGCGAAACACCGTGCAATATGGCGTTGAGGCCTCGGCAAAAGACTTTACCCCAACG
>TARA_R110000765_G_scaffold126433_1_pt1 | contig 26375 bp, 15 predicted proteins | sample TARA_R110000765 | Tara Oceans TARA_R110000765 (sample SAMEA4398168) | marine metagenome | biome: Polar Biome; feature: [MES] marine water layer (ENVO:01000295) within the mesopelagic zone...; material: water (ENVO:00002006), including particulate matter (ENVO:01000060) such... | reverse complement strand
CTTTCCGGATATTTTGGTAGGGATGCCTTTGAATTAGGGGAAAGTTTTAATAGCAGTTATGGAAACTTGTCGGGAAATTTGCGCTGGAACCATATTTTTAATGATAGATTGTTCTCCAACCTATCATTGATATATAGCAAGTACGACTATGATCTGGGTATTGTAATTGAAGAGTTCGATTGGATTTCTTCCATAAACAACTACAATATAAAATATGATCTGAAGTATTATACCAGTGAGAAATTTAAACTGGATTTTGGGGCAAGTGGTATTTATTACGATTTTGATCCGGGGCAAATTCGGCCTACTTCAGAAACATCGGAAATCAATCCTTTGTCCCTGGACCGTAAAAAAGCCTTTGAAAGTGCCCTGTATATTAATGCGGAACATAAGCTAAGCGATAAGCTAACCGTACAGTACGGCCTTCGCTATAGTGCCTTTAGTCGTATGGGAGGACAGGCCATGAACGAATATGAGGATGATAAACCAGTGGTCTATAACCAATTATTCGGTATTTATGAAAGAGGTACACCCGTAGGGGAAACCCCATATGGTAAAAGCGAAACTATTAAAACCTATGGCAATCTGGAACCAAGGGTTTCCCTTGCATATCAGTTGAACGATTTCTCATCCGTAAAGGCAGGCTATTCCCGTGCAGCACAGTATATACATTTACTGTCCAATACCACATCGGTTACCCCTTTGGACGTTTGGACCCCCAGTGGCAAATTTGTAAAACCACAATTGTCGGATCAATTTGCCTTGGGCTATTTTAGAAATTTCGACGATAAAATGTATTCCATGGAGGTGGAAGCCTATTATAAGACCACGGATAATAGAATAGATTATATAGACGGATCCGACTTGATAGGGACAAATAATATAGAGACAGAAATATTGAGTGGCGAATCCAGGGCCTATGGGCTTGAATTTTTGGCTAGGAAAAATGAAGGTAAATTTACCGGATGGTTTGCCTACACCTTGGCAAAATCGGAACAGCGGACTCCAGGAGGCAATGCAGGAGGTTTGGGAATCAACGATGGTAAGTGGTACAATACCGCTTATGACAGAACCCATGATTTTTCCTTGACGGGGGCCTATGAATTAAATGAGAAATGGTCTTTTGGAACCAATCTGGTTTTTCAAACAGGGAGACCGGTTACTTATCCCAACGGTCAGTATACCTATGAAGACCAGTCCATTGCCATTTACTCGGATCGAAATTCCGATCGCTTGCCAGCCTATCACAGATTGGATATTTCGGCTACTTATAGACCCAATAGACAACCTAACAATAGATGGAAAGGGGAGTGGGTCCTAGGTTTATATAACGTGTATAATCACAAAAACGCAGCTTCCATTTCCTTTGGTCAGAATGTGGATACGGGAGCCAATGAAGCCACCAGAACCGCAATTTTCGGCATTGTGCCATCAGTAACGTACAACTTTAAATTTTAATAGAAAATGAAGACATATATAAAGCTTGCAATTATTTCCATCCTTATCTCCTTTACTGCCTGTACCGATGTGATAGATGTTGAGGTGCAGACGGCAGCGGCAAAATTAACTATAGAAGCCTCCTTGGATTGGGAAAAAGGAACCTTGGGGAATGAACAAACTATTAAGCTTAGCACTTCTAGGCCCTATTTTGGGAACCACACCAATTCCGGTGTAACCGGGGCCTCTGTAATAGTGACTAACAATGCCGACGGGGCAACATATGTATTTGAGGACCAAAACAATGGGGACTATACCACTACATCATTTGTACCGGTTTTAAACGGGACTTATACCTTGGAGGTTATATATAATAATGAAACCTATACGGCTACGGAGAGATTAATGCCGGTAGTGGATATACAGGACCTGACCCAATCACGAAAAAAAGGTTTTAATGATGAAGATCTTGAAGTCAACATTATATTTACTGATCCCGAGGAGGAAGAGAATTTTTACCTCTTTAAGTTTAAGGAAAGGGACGATCTTTTGCCTCATCTGGAGGATGCGGATGACGAATTTTTTAACGGGAACGAAATTAGCTGGTATTTTGAGAAGGAGGAGGATGAAAGCACGGATAAGATAGAGGCATTTGTTCCTGGAGATATTGTTGATATAGAGTTTTATGGCATCTCGGAACAGTATTCCAATTTTATAAGAATCCTTATTGAACAGTCTGGGGGTACTGGGCTTTTTAGTTCTACCCCAGTCCCCCTTAAGGGAAATTGTATCAATGTTAGCAGTCCAGATAATTATGCATACGGATATTTTAGACTAACGGAGATGGTGAAAAAAAGTTATACCTTTCAATAACTTTGGTCAATTTAACAACAAGATGATAAAAGCAATAATTTTTGATCTTGATGGTACCCTGGTACATACGGAAATCTTAAAGGCGGAATCCTATGCCCAGGCCATTCAGATTTTGACCAAGGGGTCGGTGTTACAAAAAATGGTGATGGACAGTTTCGGGAAGTATATAGGGCTTTCCAGGGCCGGAGTTGTGGATGGACTTTTTGAGGAATACAAAAAGCCCTTATCGGAACATTTGGATGGCCTTGATGCAGACACTGTAAAAGAACGGATTATTAAGAGCAGACTTGCCATATACCATCAAATGCTGAACGACAAAACTCTTTTATCAGGTCATTTTTGTAAGTATAACCTAGAGCTGCTGCGCAGAGTTCACATGGATGGCTTTCGAACGGTATTGGCCACTATGTCCCATTACTTCGAGGCGGACAAGGTAATCGAGGCCATGGGAATCCGTGGCAAACTGGATTTGATCCTTACTAGCGTTGATATTGTCCAGGGAAAGCCGCATCCGGAAATATATCTTAAGGCTATGGAATTGCTAAAAATTGAACCTGAAGAATGTTTGGTTATTGAAGATTCGTTAAATGGAATCAAGGCGGGACTTGCTGCAGGGATGAAGGTGTTTGCAGTAACCAACCACCTTACCAGAAGTCAGGTACATGCCGCAAATATACTTGCCCCTTCATTTATTGTAGATGACCCCAAGGAACTTATCAATAGGGTGTACCATTATATTGAAAAGAATAAGTAGGAAGATGGGCCAATTATTTATGACTCCATGAAGTGTAAAAATGGGTTATGTGAATATCCCAGGATATTATAGCACTGGATGCGTAGGTTGGGTATTAAGGTTCGGGATTGTAATTTCTAAACGGAGCGGCAGGTAGACCTTCCTTGTTGTATAAATTGGCGCCAAAAGGGTTGTCTGCCCAGGCGTATCGCACATAGGTTGGGTTGGCAACGGAATCGTTTTTAACAACCACTGTATTTTCAACTATTTTGGCATCTGCCCAAACAAAATTTTTATCGGGTCCTGATATTTGAAATTGTCGAAGTGCCAAGCCATCTTTGGCCATTAATCCACTTCCCACCTCCTCGAAATAGATTACAATTTGATTATCCCTAATTTCTGAGGATTTAAAAATAGGTCCAGAGTTCACCACGTTTTTATGGTAGGCCAATTTTTGGGCGTTCAATGCCAATCGATGCCCAACACTTTTTTTGTCCAATGGGTGTATGTCATTCCATTCCCCAAGATCGGTCGCAACCACCATACCCGTATTGGCAAGTTTAAGGGTGTTTAATTGAGCGTTTCTCAATTCTGCCCAATTGCTTTCGGAAGGCATAAAGGCCTCCTCCATATAATTGGCCAATTGCACATATATAAATGGGAAATTCCCTATATTCCATCTAGCTCTCAAGTTGTTTATCAAGGCAGGAAAAGTGTTATAATATAATTTTGGATTTTGGGTATTGGATTCTCCCTGATACCATATAGCTCCCTTAATTTTGTAATTTAATAATGGGGCTATCATGCTGTTGAAGAGACCGGACGGTTGCCACCTAATAAATGTTGGTTCTGGTAAAGCTTCCATAATGGTTCCCAATTGATATTTCCAACTGCCTTTTAAATCTATGCTGTCTTTGCCAACAGAAAGGAAATAGGGTTTATCCATGATAAAACCGCCTTTTCCTTGTTGGTTTATCAAACGAATGGTGATGGTATTCTTTCCAGTAACCAGTAAGTCATTGGGAATTGTATATTTTCTGGGAGGGTATTGATATCCCGTGCTGCCAATGAAAGTACCGTTTACATAAACATGGTCCTGATCTACGCTTCTTCCCAGCCATAATCTTGCTTCCTTATTCACCATATTTTGAGGAATTTCAATGCTTCTTCTAAACCAAACTACACCGTCAATATTAGGGAGGCCGTGATCTTCCCAATAACCTGGAACTTGCATATTACTCCATGTAGCATCGTTATAATCCTTTAGAAACCATTCCGATCCCTTTATAAAACCTTTGTCCTTTTCATTTAGTAAGGCAAACCAATCTTGCTGACGCTTTTGGTCTTTTTGTTCTATTTTGGAAATCAGGTCTGGATCTTTAAAGCGTTGCAGTGTGTTATAGGCGGTATCAAAAGATTTTAAGGCGTCCTCGCTCAACCAGGCCTCAACGGGGGAGCCGCCCAAAGCGGCATTGATCAGGCCTATGGGGACCTCAAATTCTTCGTAGAGTTCCTTGGCAAAAAAGTAGGCAACTCCTGAAAACTCCATTAGGTTTTCTGGTGATGCTTCCATCCAAGTGCCATTGCTTAAGTCTGACTGTTCTTGTATAAAATTATAGGCATCTGGCACCAAAAATTGCCGAATTTTGGAATTTTTGGAATTTTTTATAGCTTCGGCGTAGTAATCTTGAAGACGTTTCATGGTCAGTTCCATGTTGGATTGGCCAGAACAGAGCCAAACCTCCCCAATTAGAATATTGTGAAGGGTAATGGTGTTTTTCCCACCTTTAAGCTCCATTTTATAAGGGCCGCCAGCCTTTTGGGCAGGCATGGTTATATGCCAATTACCTTGGTTGTCCGTTTTGGTTAGGTATACTTTGTTTTTAAAATGGACGCTAATTTCTTCTTCGGGGGAGGCCCAGCCCCAAATTTTAATTTCGGTCCCTCGCTGTAAAACGGCACCATCACTAATAAGCTTGGGCAGTTTTATTTGACATCTTAATATGGGGATGTGCAAAACCAAAACCAGTAGAAAAAGAGCTTTTTTAATGTTCATTTTATTTAGGTCTTTATTAGTGAAACTCAATTTTGAGAAGGCAGTAAGACGCACTAACAATTGTCAGGTGAACCAATCCCGCTTTTTTCCGCGGGATCTAGGTTCAATACCTCGACCCTTGGGTCGATTCCTATTAATGGGTTCATGACTTGCCCTGAGGTTTAACCATTTATTGTTGCTTATTCATAATCATAAAGTTCCAAGCGCTGAATTTTATAGTTTTCCTTAAAAATTCGGAGATGACGACCTTGATGGGTCTGGTCTCCGTTCAAGTGTCGTATTACTTTCCATTTTTTGTTTTCGAATATCCCTTCGTCAACCTTTAGAATACCCACTTTTAAATTGGGGTCTTTAATGTTTTTGAAGGTTACATAAACGCCATTTCCAGCCACATAGAATTCCTTGTTTCCAGATTGTATGATTATGGCCCCGGCCATATCCCATGTTTCATTTTCGGCTTCAGCCTCCCAACCTAATTTATAGCTGTGATTAAAGGTAAATTCATAATTGCCCAAGCTTACAATGCTCCCTGCATTTTCCTTATCCAATAATACTCCATCCATACGGTTCAAACCTTGGTACTTTGTAATGAGGGGGGTAAGTTGGTACATAAGATTGTATATTTTGCCCAAGGGCTCATTAATCGGATCTTCTGAAGATTCAATGGAAAAAGGGGAGAAGCCCATGGCCTGGTAATGCCCAATGGCATAGGCAGCCTTTCCTGCCACAGTATTATCAAATTTATGTTCTGGAATAAAAAGGGGATTTCCTTGGCGTACATAAAGGTCATTCCAATACTTGAAATCCGAGTTGTAAAAATCCGGTGATAAAAAATCTATGGAAGGTGCGGCCGCTTTCCATACGTCCATCAAATGGGGAAGCGGACCTGCACTGGGATATTCTCCCGGTTGTTTTCCCTTTGCATTCAAGGCAGCATTAACAAACATGGGAAGCGGATAGACCGATTTTCCGGCAGCGATGACCTCTTGGGTGTATTTGGCAAAATACCAAGCCATAAAGATTTCGGAGGTGTGTTCCCCTACACCAAAAATTTCTTCCCAAGTACCATTGGTTCTAAAACCATTTCTACTCCAAACCTCATAAAATTCGGGTACTAGTATTTTTTTGTTTTCGGTGATATAATTTATGAATTCCACAGGCACCTTGGAATTGTACTTCTTGTTGGCCATTAGACTATAGTCACGAGCGGAGGGCAACATACCAATTTCATTTTCTGGCTGTACCATTATAACGGTCTGTTCCTTTCCGTCTACGTCTCTAAGGTGTTGCATTAAGGTTTTGAACGCTAGGCGATCTGCCTGTAGGTTATTTTCGCTGAATGGGGATAAAATTTCTTGGCTTGTTCCATTTTTATCCCTGGCTCTCGGGTATTTTTTTTGATTGATCTTTACCCAGGCAGGTGCATGGCTGGACATACTATTTTTCCAAGAACCAAACCATAACAGTACTATTTTAAAATTGTTATTCCTGGCCTCAAACAGTAGGTCGTCCAATAACCGAAAGTCGAAATTTCCCTCTTCGGACTCTATAAGCTCCCAAAAAACAGGAGCTAAAATAGTATTAAGGTTCATTGCCTTTAATTTGGGCCAAACGGTTACCATGTTCTCAAGGCTGGTAAAGGTAGAATTGCCCAATTCACCCCCCAAAATTAAATATGGTTTGTTCTTTACGATAAGTTGGGTGGCTGTCCCTTGTTTTTTTAAATAGGGGATGGTGTCGCTTACAGTATCCCCTAACCTATTGGATTGGTTTTTTTGGGATGAAACAAAAAAGACGGATAGCAGTAATAGGTTGGATAGAATTTTTTTAAAATTATTCATTCCTTATATATTTATTTGGCATGCATATATGTTTTAATCGTTGGTCTTTCAATCCCATTGGGGTCGGATACCGGGAGCGAATGGAAATTTCAATGACTGGTAATATTCCAAGCTCTTTGTTGATTTCTCCACCCCTGCAGGGAGAGCTTTTTGTGAATAGGTCTGAAAATAGAGCAAGCAGGCGTTGCGCCACCATTGGGCCTCTTTCAATTGGATTTTTAGAAGCATTTGTACTTCTTGGTATTCTTCATGGGTAATATAGGGTCGCACTTTGTTCCAAGTCTCAATCATTTCTTCTACTTGATCAACCCCTTCTTGATATTTTAAGGCCATTCCATCCCATAAATTAAGACCATTTTTTAGGGTATAATCCCATGGCAAATGGTGAAACCACAATAGATATTCCTCAGGACATGTTTTGGGGTCGTTAAAGGTTTTTGCCACTTCAGTAGCATATTGTCCGGTAGCATTGCTACCACTATGGCTACGATTAAAACCGATGCCCTTTGCGTCTGCCTTATGATAGTAGGTAGGATTCCATTCGGGCCTGCTTAATTCATTTACCCAAGGCCCCGGACCGTAATGGTGGCCAGTATCAAAAATATGGTGTAACCCTAATGGATTCATGTAATTTACCACCGCTTCCCTTGAGTTAAGCATCATATTTTTTACCGGTTCAATAAAATCGGGGTTATTGGAATAGGTAGCTCTAAGCCATTCATCCGCTATGGTCCCTGCACTTATATAAGGATCCCAAGCCAACCTTCCAAAACCGTACCAATTGGCTTGGGCAAAAGGATGTCCGGTCCAATTAAGATCATTTCCAATATTGGAAACACCGGCCATCCCCGATATCTTATTATTATCCAAGGAACCATCCACAACCTTGGCCACTGTAGATCCCTTGCCTTTGCTGTAGGTGTCGGAATCAAGTACTTCTTCGTACAATTTGGGCAAAAAGACCAGATGGGTACTAAAGCCCAGATATTCTTGGGTTATCTGAAACTCCATCATCAACTGGGTATTGGGCATGGCGCCAAACATGGGGTGAAAGGGTTCACGTGGCTGAAAGTCAATGGCCCCATTCTTTGTTTGAATTAAAACATTGTCCCTGAACAGACCATCTAAAGGAACAAATTCTGAGTAGGCCTGTTTGGCCCGATCTTCGGGATCGTGTTCGGAATAAACAAATGCCCTCCAAATAACGAGACCATTGTGTGGTTGCAAGGCCCTAGCCATCATATTGGCCCCGTCTACGTGGTTTCTTCCATAATTTTGTGGACCAGGCTGTCCTTCTGAATTGGCTTTTACCAAAAAACCGCCAAAATCAGGAATTAAGGAGTATATTTCGTTGACTTTATCATTCCACCATTGTTGGACTTTTGGGTCCAAAGGATCCGCAGTTTTTAAGCCGCCGATTTCCATAGGTGCGGAAAACCTTGCCGTGAGATATACTTTAATACCATAAGGCCTGAAAACATTGGCTAAGGCACTAACTTTTTCCAGATACATAGGGGTCATGATCAGGGAATTGGCATTGACATTGGTCAAGGAGACAGCGTTGATGCCAATTGAGGCATTTGCCCTTGCATAATCCAAATAGCGCTGGTCCAGATACTCTGGTAATTTATGCCAATTCCATAAGGAAAAACCGGCATAGCCCCTTTCTACAGTCCGGTCTAAATTATCCCAGTGGTTGAGCATTCGCAAGTCTATCTTTGGATACTCTACAAGAGAAATTGTACTTAAATCTTTGTGTTGTTGCATCAAATTTAGTAGGCGAAATACTCCATACAGTATTCCAATATCTTCGTTGGCAGCAAGTACAAAAAGTTTTTTTCCCTTATGGGCAATGGATTTTAAGACAAATCCCTCGCTGCCTACTTCACTGAGATAATCGGACATTTTTTCCTTCAGACTAGTTTCCAGGGTAGCGGTCTTCGCTATCAGAAAGGTGTTATTTGTATTTGGGGCCTCCGTAAAATTAAGGGTGGTTCCCAGAATTTTTTCCATGCCCGTAACCATTTCTTTTTTGGCAGTTTTGAGCACCTCGCCCCCGTCTTCAAAATAGATTGAATTGGTCAGGTCTTTATATTCCTTTAGCAGCTTTGGTTTTCCAACCTTATCATATCCCAACCAAAGGTTATATCCATCGGGCGATTGTGGGTAGGCACAGGCTATGAATGCCATAAAAGCAAGTAGTGTTGGTTTTATACAGAACATTTTAAAATTTTTGATTAATAATTATAGGTACTCTATAAAGTTAATGAACAAATTAATTGATACATATAATTTTGGGAACAACTACATTATGTAATGATGTCCAGGAACATTTTTGAAAAACAGGTATGGGGCATATTACAGGACTTTATTCATTCTATCGGGTTATGAAAACCGTATGTTAAATTATCCAAATCTGGCTAATCAAAACAGCCTATTCCAGTCAAAGGTGTTGGATTCTTAGTGAATTTAATAGCACGTATGTTGCCCATTCTAGTAATTATGGCGCATTTGAATAAGGATGCAATTTTTTCTAATTATATTGATACGCCCTAAGTGGTATAGTAGTCGCAAAGCTAGGTGAGAACTTCTAGTTTTTCTGACTACTTTTATGTTCATCTGGGATAATTCAATGATTTATAAAATTATTGTCTGTTTAATGGACATACCATTGATGTTATTTAATAAAATTATGAAAGTTGCCCTAATTCCAACAATCTATATTGTAAGTGTAATATTATTACTTGGCAAGGCCAGTGCCCAGAGCAATGGGGAGGATTATACGTTTGTTAATATAGAGCAAAACAATACACTTCGCGCAGTTTCAGGGATAGTCCAGGATAGTTTGGGATTGATTTGGATGGGTACCAATGGCGTTGGGTTAAAGAAATACAATGGTATTGAATTCAGTTCTTATAAACAAGATTCCAATCATGAAAAAACTCTAAATAGTTCATTGATATATGTCGTTTATGTTGACAAATCCAATAGATTGTGGATTGGCTCTGAGGCAGGATTAAATTTATACGATCGTGATTATGATGAGTTTAAAAATGTTGTTCTATATAAAGATTCTATAGCCCTAGAGAACGTTCCTATTAGGGCTATCCATGAAAGTTCTGACGGTACCTTGGTTGTAGGTTCGCACTTTAATGGTCTTTTCCAGATAGATCAAAACGAGGTCAAAGGGCATAGTGTTCCCATCCATACTACCAGTCCCATTTCCGAATTGCAAATAAATAGTTTAATTCAAAGTAGTACCGGTAAGATATTAATGGGGTCCAATAGAGGCCTTTTTGAATACAATGGTACTATTGCCAATCCTATTTTATCCACTTTTGAGGCCAAGGGGGATGAAAAGGATTTCTTGTATAACATAGAGTCAATGCTTCAAGACGATGATGGGTCTATTTGGATAGGTACTTTTTCAAATGGTCTTATAAAAGTAGAGGTAAGTCCATTTAACTCTTATGAAGTACATAATTATAAGATTACTAATCAGCGGATACTGTCTTTGGCCCAAGCACCAGACGGTAATATATTGTGCGGAACGGAAAACGACGGTCTTTTTGTGTTGAAAAAAAATGGAATTGTCCGGAAGAATTACCGGTATAATAAATTTAACTCCAATAGTATAAAGTCTAATTCCATTTGGTCATTATATGTAGATACACAAGACCGTATTTGGATAGGATATTATAATAATGGGGTAGGGGTCTATGATCGACTTCATGACAAGTTCAAGGATATAAAGAGTCTTGCCAATTTAAACAATTCCTTACAGTTACCATCTGTAACTGGAATTATACATGATAAAAATGGCCATATATGGATCGGGATGGATGGAGGTGGCATTGATGTCTACGATCCCAATAAAAAGAATATTGTACATCTGAAAGACCCAAAAAATAGGTTAGTTTCCCAATTGAATGCCGGGGATATAGTGGCCCTTTTTATGGATAGTAAGGATAATCTATGGGTGGGAACCTGGAATTCTGGAATATTTTACCTGCCCAAAAATGCTAGGACCTTTGTAAATTACAATACATCCAACACCAATGGTGGACTAAAATCTAATCGTATAATGAGTTTTTCAGAAGACTCTAAAGGGGTTGTTTGGATAGGTTCCTATGTAGAAGGATTGCATTCTTTTGATCCAAGAAATAAAAGTTTTAGCCATCATAACAATGCAATATTTGATGACCCAAGTCCTGGCCAGGGAGCTATGCGCATAGTTTTGGTAGATAAAAATGATACTATTTGGATGGGAACTACCAGTGGACTTTACAAACTGTCATCTGATTACAACAAGCCCCAAAAAGTCATTTCGCTACGGGAAAGCATGCATAAAGATGTAGAAAATAAACTTGTTGTAGATGTTATAGTTTCCTTATATGAGGATAGTAAGGGACAAATATGGATAGGGACCGATGGTGCGGGTCTTTGTAGATATGATCCAAATGGTGGCACTTTTACTTGGTATGGTAATAATGATGGACTTGGACAGGAAACAATTGCCTCTATTTTAGAGGATGATAATGGAGATATATGGATGGGAGGTAACAATGGTTTATCCTATATGAATATAGTTGATGGGACGTTCAAGAATTTTGATATGAATGATGGTCTACTTTCAAACGACTTTAATTTCAACTCTGCTTACAAAGACGAAAACGGTATTTTGTATTTTGGTAATTATGGAGGTATCAATTATATAGATCCTAAAAACATGAAGTACAATAACAATAAACCGTTGGTGTATTTTACTGATTTTAAACTGTTTAATAAGTCGGTGGTGCCAAATCAAGGGGACTCCCCATTGCAAAAAATAATAGGACAGACCGAAAGTCTCAGTTTAAACCACCGCCAATCCGTTTTTACTATTGAATACGCAGGTATCAACCTCACTAGGCCAAAAAAAATCAGATATGCCTATTATTTGGAAGGCTTTGAGGATAAATGGAATTTTGTTGGTGAGAATAGAAGTGCTACTTATACCAACCTCCCTTCAGGGGATTATATCTTTAAAGTTAAGGCATCTAACAATGATGGCATCTGGAACGAAACTCCAAAAACGCTTAAGCTGAGCATACTGCCCCCGTGGTGGGCTACGAATTATGCCTTGATAACCTACCTATTTCTTTTTTGTGTGATAACTTATGTTTTGGTCCAATTGACAAGACAAAGGATAAGAGAAAAAAGAATTGTCCAATTTGAAAGGGATAAGAGAATACAGGAGGAAACCCTAAACGACAGAAAAATACAGTTTTTCACCAATATTTCACACGAATTTAGAACGCCACTGACATTGATAATCAATCCTTTGGAGGATATTATGGATGATCCAGGACTTGTATTGAGCAGAACAGTGAAGGAAAAGTTGCGAATTATCCATAAAAATACAGCTAGACTTAAGCGTTTAATAGACGAGTTGATGGATTTCAGAAAATTGGAAATCAATAAGTTTTCCATTAAAGTTTCTGAAATGGAAGCCATTGCCTTTGTCAAGGAAATTGCCGGCCATTTTGAAGAAGAGGCGGTACTTAAAAATATAGTTTTTCAGGTAGAATCCGATGATCTTCCCATAACACTATGGAGTGACCCCTCTATGTTGGAAAAGATAATTTTCAATATACTTTCCAATGCTTTCAAGAATACTCCTGATAATGGAGAGATTACCGTAGGGGTTATTAGGTGCAACCATAAGGTAAGCTTTCCGTTATTGTATGGTGAAGAGACCGTACAGGCCCTGGAAATTTATGTACATGACACTGGGAGCGGAATAAAAAGGGAAGAAATAGTTAAAGTTTTTGAGCGGTTCTATCAGGTGGAGAATATGAACAGTCAATATTATGGTGGAACCGGCATCGGCCTAGAGGTAGTCAAAAATTTTGTAGATCTATTAAAGGGGAAGATAGAAGTGGAAAGTGAGGAATTCAAAGGAACCAAATTCAGGGTTTATCTCCCCTTGGGGAATGCCCATTTTAAACCTAGCGAATTGTTTTTGCCTCCTAAGAATGATATTGACCACATTGGTCGGCAGGAATTTGAGGAGGAAATAACACATCAAATATTAGGTACCAACTTACAGAAGACCTTGCTCATTGTTGAGGATAATACAGAGTTAAGGGATTACCTTAAAAACGAATTGTGCAGTGATTATATGATTATTGAAGCTGTTAATGGTGTACAAGGTTTGGATTTGGCTACCAGAAGAATTCCGGACATGATACTGACCGATGTGGTAATGCCAGAGATGGACGGATTTGAATTTTGTAAACATATCAGGGAAGATCTTAAAACCAGTCATATCCCATTATTAATGTTGACTGCCAAAGCGATGACCGACGATTGGGTCAAGGGCATAGATTCTGGTGCTGATGTATATTTGAGCAAGCCTTTTGAGATGAAGGTTTTAAAGGCACAGCTAAAACAAATAATACATAGTAGGCAAGTGCTTTTCAATAAATATTCCAATGATTCCAATAACGTTCAGATTCCTGGTAACTCGACCCATCTGGACAAAAAATTTATCACCAAAGTCTTGGGTTACATTGCAGAGAATATGTCCGATGAAAACCTCAATGTAGAACATTTGGCCGATGAACTTAACTTGAGCAGAAGTCAATTGTACCGAAAGATAAAAGCCCTGACCGGGTATTCGGCAAATGAGTTTTTACGTAAGATAAGATTGGAAAAGGCAAAGCACATGTTGGTAAACGGTAATGAATCCATAAGTGAAGTATGTTTCAAGGTTGGATTTTCCTCACCTTCTTACTTTACCAAATGTTTTAAGGCCCATTTTGGGGTATTGCCCACCGAGATAAAATAAAGGTAAACTTTTAAGGACGTTTTACCATTTAAATAGATTAGTCAATCCATTGTTTATCCCGAAGCGGCAATATGATAGGATATGTTTAAATATTCAAATTGGGTTTTGGATAATCGGATATTACCTATATGCCCCAAATGTTCTAAAAATCGCTTCAGATGTAGTATGCAAAAGTTGGGAATATGCCGATTTTTACCTTATTAAGAATTAATAAGGTATGCAAGGGATTTTGACTAATTAAGAATACCAATCTAAAATACATACAAATTGCAATTATCTACAATGGTCCCCAATATTAAAATAATGGTTTTATTCCTTGTCACATTGGTGGGCATATTTGGATGCGGACATAAGGTTATGAAAAAGGATAATTCGCAATTAATTCAAAGTCGTGGTCTTAAGGATGTTTTTTTTAACGATTTTCTTATGGGAGCTGCAGTTAATGGGCAGTTGATAGATGGAAAAGATTCATTAGCGTTGAAACTGGTGACTTGTGAATATAATTCCATTAGTCCGGAAAATGTAATGAAGTGGATGTATATACATCCGGAGCCTAAATCTTTTAATTTTGAAATAGCCGATCGGTATGTAGATTTAGGTATGAGAAACAAACTTTATACCATAGGACATACCTTAGTTTGGCATAGCCAGGTTCCTGATTATTTAAATAAGGTAAACGATAGCGCCACCATGGCCAGTTATCTTGAAAATCATATAAAAACACTGGTAACCAGATACAGGGGTAAAATAGCCGCTTGGGATGTGGTAAATGAGGCTTTAAACGAAGATGGTTCCTTAAGACAAAGTGTTTTTTTAAAGTTTTTGGGAGAGGATTATATAAAATGGGCTTTTGAATTGGCGGAGAAAGCCGACCCAGGGGCTCAATTGATCTACAACGATTATAATCTTTGGAAACCAGAAAAGAGGCGGGGAGTAGTTAAGTTGGTAAGGCAGTTACAGGATGATGGAATAAAAATAGATGCCATAGGGCTTCAGGGACACTGGAGTTTATACGAACCTTCGCTCGAAGCTATAGAAAAAAGCATTATCACATTTAGTAATCTTGGGCTAAAAGTACATTTTTCTGAATTGGATATTAGTGTACTGCCCAATCCTTGGGATCTGGTGGGAGCAGAAATTAGTCAGAATTTTGAAGAGAGCCCATACATGAATCCCTATCCGAATAGTATGCCGGATTCGGTTCAAATTGCATTGGCCAATCGTTATCAAGATATTTTTAAGCTCTTTTTAAAACATAGGGATAAAATAGATAGGGTCACTTTCTGGGGTATAAACGATCAAGGTTCCTGGCTCAATAACTGGCCCATTAAGGGTAGGGTGAACTATCCCTTGCTATTCGATAGAAAGTTTAATCCAAAGATGGCATATGACAGTATAGTTGCCCTTAAATTTTGACTTCACCTTACATTATATTAAAATATACATGACTAAAATTTCACAGAAATTATCCATAAAGGAGAAAATTGGATATAGCTTGGGGGACTTGGCCGCCAACTTGGTTTTTCAGACCTTAATGACTTATCTTGCCTATTTTTATACCGATATTTATGGTCTTGAGGCCAACCATGCCTCTGCAATTATTTTAACGGTAGGGCTTGTAGCAGCCTTTGGATTTAATCCAATTATGGGGGCATTGGCCGATAGGACAAAATCCAAATGGGGGAAATTTAGGCCATGGATTCTTTGGACTGCCATTCCCTTGGGAATTGTGGCGCTATTGGCTTTTAGCACCCCAGATTTTGAATACAAGGGTAAGGTAATTTACGCAGTGGTAACCTATACGCTTTTACTCCTTCTATATGCGGCCAATAATTTGCCATATTCGGCCTTGAGCGGGGTAATAACAGGGAATATGGCCGAGAGGAATAGCCTGTCGTCCTATCGATTTGTAGCCGTCATGTTTGCCCAGTTTTTCGTACAGGTCTTTATGTTGCCCATAATAGAAACAGCCGGAGGAGGTGATAAGGCGATCGGAATTGAAAAAGTGATGACTTGGTTGGCAATTATTGGGACTGTAATGCTTCTGATCACTTTCTTTACTACCAAAGAACGTATTGTTCCTAAACCAGAGCAATCCTCCAGCTTGGCAGAAGATATTAAGGACTTGTTTAAAAATAGGCCATGGGTCATTATTCTGTCCGTAACCACCTTGGTTTTTATTACCCTTGCCCTAAAGGGAGGTGCTTATGTGTATTATTTTGAAAATTATGTTAGTAAGGAAAAGCTAACCCAGTTTATACAACCCATCTTGGATACCTTGGCTGGGATAGGTATTAACTTTTTTGGTGAAAATCCAGTGTCGGCCGGTTTTGGTCTATTCAATGCAGGGGGTATTATATTTATGATCATAGGTATTACACTATCAAAAGGTTTTGCGGATAAGTATGGTAAAAGGGATGTTTTCAGTGTGGCCTTGTTTAAGTCAACCTTCTTTATCTTTATATTTTACTTCTTTTCGGCGGAGTCGGTAGGGCTGATCTTTCTTTCGCAAATACTTCACGGTTTTTTCTATGGTCTTACAATTCCATTGCTTTGGGCTATGATCGCCGATGTGGCCGATTATTCCGAGTGGAAAAATAACCGCCGTGCCACAGCTATCATTTTTTCGGCTATGATGGTAGGCTTAAAGGGGGGGCTGAGTATTGGTGGTGCATTGGTGACTTGGATTTTAGGCTTTTATAATTATATAACCAAAGAGGCTGCTGTGGCAGGGGAGGTAATAGTACAACCAGAAACTGCTGTTCAAGGAACTAAATTACTGGTAAGTATTTTTCCTTCCATTCCATTTTTGATTGCCATAGGACTATTACTGTTATATGAAATTGATAAGAAAAAGGAGGTTAAAATAGAACTTGACCTTAAGGAACGAAGAAATAACGGATAAAAATTATAGATTATGCCAGAAGAACCCATATCCCATATCGATTTTGATGAATTAAATTCAAAGGCAATTTCCCAGCCCATTGTAAGCCATTTGTATACAGCCGATCCCTCTGCACATGTGTTTGATGGTAAGATTTATATTTACCCCTCCCATGATATTGATGCAGGAGTCCCATTTAACGATAACGGGGATCATTTTGCCATGGAAGATTACCATGTAATATCCATGGATACCATTCACGGACCGGCCGTGGATCATGGAATTGCCTTACATGTAAATGATGTTCCCTGGGCGAAAAGACAGCTATGGGCTCCTGATGCTGCCCATAAAAAAGGGAAATATTATCTCTTTTTTCCGGCCAAAAGAGCCGACGGTATTTTTCAAATAGGGGTGGCTATTTCGGGCCGTCCCGAGGGTCCATTTATAGCCCAACAACAACCGATTTTAAAAAGTTATAGCATAGACCCGGCAGTGTATGAAGATGAAGACGGAAGCTATTATATGTATTTTGGAGGTATTTGGGGAGGACAGCTTCAAAAGTACAGGAAGAACATCTACAAGGAGGAGTATAAATTGCCACCAGCTAATGAACCCGCCCTCCTGCCCTTGGTAGCCAAAATGACCGATGACCTTTTGCAATTTGCGGAGGACCCCAAGGAAGTTCAAATACTGGATGAATTCGGTAAATTACTATTGGCAGGAGACAACGATAGGCGCTTTTTTGAAGCTTCATGGGTTCATAAGTATGGGGGCAAATACTATTTTTCATATTCTACAGGGGATACACATTTTATTTGCTATGCGGTAGGGGAGAGCCCCTATGGCCCTTTTACTTATTCGGGACGAATTTTAAACCCCGTTGTGGGCTGGACATCACATCATTCCATCTGTGAAGTAGATGGAAAATGGTATCTTTTCTATCACGATTCAAGCCTGTCCAAAGGAGTCACCCACTTGAGATCCGTGAAGGTTACGGAGTTGGTACATAGGCCGGATGGGACCATAGAAACTATTGATCCCTACAACAATTTATTGCCAATATAATATTTCAGTTTTTACTCAATAATCGAGATTAAAACCTGCTTGCTGCAGACAGGCCTGCCTATGTCGGACAGGCTTGCCCCGAGGTAGTTTACTACCTTATGGGGATCTGAATATTCCGGCGGGTGTAAAATTATTATCTGTAATGCTTTTAATTAAGTTGAATGAATTGAAGGTAATCATTATTTTTTGCCGCTATAATATAGGATGTATTATTAATATTTACAGGAAGCATGTCCTTGACATCCCCTGGTACAAAAAATCCACTTTGGTTGGCGGGTACGGATTTGAAACTACCTTTTCCATTTCCCTTAAGGAAAAGTCCATGGCCGGCGTCATTGCGGGGAGTTTCCACTTCGGAGACATGTAGGTTGCCCGCTATTATACAATCCAGATAACCATCTTTGTCATAGTCTTTCACAAGTATTTTGTTGATACTGGAAGTCTGTGCCTCCCGTGGGAGCTGGTGCTGGACCAATTTTCCGTTTTTATTTTCCAGATAAATACTGGCAAACGATTTTACCTGATAGTGCAGTGAAGATTCCAGTGCATTCTCACTATAAACATCCTCTAAAGTGGCCTGGGCAAAACTCTCATAGTCCTGGAATTTTTGTTTAATTCCTGGTATTTGTTGAGAGGAACATTCTCTGCCCCTTAGTGGATATTGCTTCCCGTCATTATAATAACTAAGCACAATATCAGCGGCATTATCCTTGTCAAAGTCATTGGCATAAATATCGAATGTTTCCTCCTTTGTTGCTTTGTACTTATAGTTTAGACCATTATTTCCAACTACGTAATCCATGTCGCCATCACCGTCAAAATCTCCTTGTTCTATGCTCCACCACCATCCGGTAGAGTCCTTGGTAAGGCCCATTTCCTCTGAAACCTCTTTGAACCCGGTCGTAGTATTTTTAAAAACCCTTATGGGCATCCATTCACCAACAACAATAATATCCAACCTATTATCATTGTCTATATCGGTAATTACGGCGCTGGTAGCCATTCCTAGGTTTTCAAACTCTGGCGCATGCATTTCTTCAAAAATGTCAAATTTAACGTTCTTCGAGGTGCTTACATTTTGTAATATATAACTACTGGCAGGTGCAGGATAATTACCAGGAATCTGTCTGCCCAAGACCAATAAATCTTCTTTGCCATCATTATTAAAATCTGCATGGTACACCTTTGAACCACTATTGTTTATTGGTGGCAAGGTGCTTTCATGGGCTTTTGAGAATTTCCCCACTCCGTCATTTAAGTATAACCTGTCTTGTAGGGCTTCGGAATTAGGGGAGAATTCATACCCCCCACTTACCACATAAAGATCATTGTCCCCATCCCCGTCGGCGTCGAATAGTATAGCCCCTGAATCCTCGCTCAATTTGTCTTCCTCTAAAAAATTGGAGGCCACCTTTTTAAAGGTATTTGATTCTTGGATAAAAACACTTCCGGTATATCCGGCTGACCCCCCTACAAAATAATCATCCATCCCATCGTTGTTCATATCACCAACGGCTATGGCCGGCCCAAAGGCAGACATTTTGTGAGGCAAGAGTACCTGCATTGCAAAATCGTCATAGCTGTTTTCTTGATGTAGGTGTTTAGGGAAGACTGCGCTACTATCCGTGGAAAATAGGGGGTTATTTGTCAAGGCAGGAATATCACGGCTGTGGGCGTTCGAATGGTCAAAGATAAGGGTCTGGTTAGGGTCAATATTCTTAAGCTCTTCTATCTTTCCATCTGTCCAAACCACTTTTAAATTGTCAATTTTTTTGGATTTTCCCAAACCGAAATGTAATTCTGGGGCCACTGAGGATTGAAACCCCCTGGTTAAGGTGAGCTCTTGCATCTGTGTTTGCGCGGAAGTTGTTAGGTACACCCTGTTGCCAAGACCGTATTTATTGCCGGGTAGTCCGTTAAATTTAATTTTTAGATGCCCATTTATTTCCGAGCTTTTATTCTCAAAAACCGAAGCATAGTCATCAATATTATTGGTAATGATTTCAAGATCTCCGTCATTGTCAAGATCTGCGTATACCACCCCATTGGAAAATCCTTTGTATTCAATCCCCCAGCTTTTGTTTGCTTTCTGAAACTCCAGGTTACCTTTGTTTCTGAATATAAAGTTGTCTATTTTTTCGGAAGGGATGGCCTGACTTAATTGCAAAAGGCTGTCTGAACTTAATTTTATGCCCTTTAACTTATTAAAATAGTCATTGTTGTTGATTTCCCTTCTTGTGCCGTTGGATACAAAGAGATCCTTTAGACCATCGTTATCAAAATCGGCGAATAAAGGTCCCCAACTCCAATCGGTGGAGGAGGTTCCCGTAAGTCTCGAAATATTGGAAAATTGAGGTACCCCTTCTTCATATACTCCAGAATTCAACTGCATGCAGTTATGCATATATTGATGTCCAAATCCGGAATTGACAACGTCCCAAAACAATGCTATGTTCATACTGGCCATATTGGTTTTTTTACGCCTATTGTCCTTGGCATCCATATCTACCTGAAAGATATCCAAGTTTCCATCGTTGTTAAAATCGGCAATATCAACTCCCATACCGTAAAAGGATGTATGTTTGGTGGCCTTTTTCACCACTTCCTTAAAAGTTCCGTCCTGATTGTTGATAAACATATAGTCTGGAGATCTAAAGTCGTTGGAAACATAGATGTCCGGCCAAGTATCATTATTGAGATCCCCAACGGTAGCACTCAGGGTTAGCCCAAAGTTTCTAATTCCAGATTCATTGGTAACATTGGTAAATTTATTCCCGTCGTTCCGGTAGAGATAATCCATATCGGTATCGGAAACGTTTTTCATGTTGTACAGGTAAACAAATGAAGGTGAATCAAATTTAGTAGGAGGATAATTGGCAACGTATAGATCCAGATCCCCATCTTTGTCGTAATCAAAAAATGTGGCCTGAACGCTATTTCCCAAATTGTCCACTCCATATTTTTTAGCCATCTCCTCAAAAGTACCGTCGCCTTTATTTACGAACAATTGATTATTTTTTTTGCCAAATTTGCCTCCCACTGAGCAATAAATGTCCAATAATCCGTCTCCATTTATATCGGCCATGGTCACCCCGGTATACCAACGGTCATCTCCGCTGACACCTGCATTTTCGGTAATATCCTCAAATTCTAGGTTGCCTTTGTTCAGGTACAGTTTGTTGGGGACTTGATTTCCCGTAAAATAGATATCCAATAGGCCATCATTGTTAATGTCGCCTGTTGCAATACCGCCGCCCATATATAGATAGGAATAAGTGAAATAGTTTAAGGAATCATTTTCTGTAAGGATGTTCCTGAATGTTATACCAGTTTTGGGATGATCCAAGGATCTAAATATTTTGCCTCCGTTCAATTCCTCGTTTTTTGAACAATTGATCAATAGTATCAAACCAATTGAAGCAAGAATGATTTTCCCAATCTCTGTAATTTTCATGGCTTTTAAAATTTAATTCGTGGTAATAATTTAAGGCAATTATACCTTATAAAAAACAGCGTACCTGAGCACGCTGTTTTTAAACAAACTAATTAACCAACTAAAATATCATAATTTTTAATATCCAGGATTTTGATCCTCAGAATTTATATTTTCATTGGAAGTAATTTCAGAAAGAGGTATAGGGAATAGTTCACTCTTTCCGGCTTGGAAGCCGGTTCCTTCCAAAAATTCGGCCGCAATTCCCCAACGGATCAAATCGTTGAACCTAATTTGTTCCCCGGCCAGCTCCACTTTGCGCTCATGTACAATGGCGTCAAATACCTCTGATTTTGATAGGGTAGTGGGTAGTAGGGGCATCATGACACTAGGTCTTGACCTAACTTCATTAATGTAGCCTACGGCATTTGCCTGTGTCCCTACCTCATTTTCACATTCGGCCATCATGAGAAGTACATCCGCATATCTCATCACTTTGAAATTAATTCCCGAATTGGTCTCTTCATGTGCCCGTTGGTAATAGTTTTGATATTTTTTCCATCCTGCACGTCTATTTTGTGCAATGTAGACTTCCCCGTCTGGGATGGGATCTGGAGGAGTTCCGGTACGTACTGTTCCTCCTGGAAAAGTGTCGCCTTCAGAATAGAAGCAGTCCTTAAAGCGTGGGTCCCCTAACTCATATTCGTCTAGAAGATCATTTGATGGAAAAACGTTGAACCAATCGTTGAAACCATATTCCTGGCCTCTAAAGGTAATCTCGTTCAATCGGTCTCCAGAACTGCCATCTCCCCATCCGGAGCCACCAATAGAGGTGTCATAGGCTACTTCAAAAATAGACTCCGGACCGTATTCTGTTTGTTCCTTAAAATTATCGAAATAGTTTTCTTCCAATTGGTATTTACCATAGACTTTTTCAAAACTGTCAAGGGCAAGCCTGTGTTCCCCTCTAAACAGATATACTTTGCCTAAAAAAGCCAAAGCGGTCTCTTTGGTAGCCCTTCCCAATGTTGTTTCCTCTCCCTTGGCTAGAAGGGTATTGGATGCATCGGTCAAGTCGTTGATGATTTGTTGGTACACCTCTTCTTTTGGGCTTCTTGGGTAGCCTACAATATCGTCCGGAATGGTTGTTATAAGTGGCACATCGCCAAATCTCGTTACCAAAAAGAAGTAATAAAGTGCCCGTAAAAATTTGGCCTCCCCTATATATTTGTTTTTAAGCGTCTGTGACAATTTGTTTTCGGGTATCGCATTGATCTTTTCTTCGTTGCCAATAACGAAGTTGGCCTTATTGATGCCTTTATAACAGCTGTTCCAATATAGTCCAATGGCCCCATGGGCAGAATTGAAGGAAAATTGCAAGTATTCCCTTTTATCTGCTTCCAATTGGGAGTTGCCCCCGTTTTCATGGGACATATTGTCCATCATAAAGAACATATGACGGGTATATAGGCCTTGTGTTTGTAGGTTGGCATACACAGCAGTAACGGAGGATTCTACTTGTCCTGCGTCCGAGAAAAAAGTTTCTGGTGCTATGTTGTTTTCATTGATAAGTTCAAGGCCACTATTGTCGCACGACAGGGTGAACAATAGGCCAATTACAGTGGCGGTAAAATATTTATATTTTCTCATGTTTTTATTTTAAAATGAAACTTGTATGCCTAGAAGTAAGGATTTGGGTTGAGGATAGTTACCTCTATCAATACCTACTTCAAAATTTGAGTTATTATTGGGTTTACCTATTTCAGGATCCAGGCCGGAATAATCTGTAAGTGTTATTAGGTTCTGTCCACTTACATACATCCTTAATTTGTTTATATGCTTGTTAAGTGCCTCACCTTTTATGCTATAACCCAAAGAAATATTTTTTAATCGGGTATAGGAACCGTCCTCAATAAATCGGTCGGAGGCCGAAACGTTCTGGGTAGAACCAAAGGCACGTGGTACTGTATTGGAAGTACCTGGTCCTGTCCAACGGTTTAGGACCGCAGTGCCCGCGTTGAACAATCGGGGCATTCCTTCTAGGTCATATATGTTGGTGTTGTAAATGCTATTGCCCGAAACCCCGCTTATAAAGGCATTAAAATCCCATTTCTTATAGCCTGCCGACAAGTTAAGGCCATAGGTTAGATCGGGGAAGGCGCTTCCCAATATTGTACGGTCCTGATCATTAATGTTTCCATCATTATTTAAATCCTTAAAACGAATATCCCCTGGTTGTACGGCAGTCTGTGATGGGTTGGCTGTAAAAACGGCATTTACCTCATTTTGGTCCTGATAGACGCCATCGGTTACTTTTCCATAAAAATGAAACAAGGTTTCGCCTACCGCCAATCTGGTAAGATTCTCATTTTCAAATCCACCTCCTACTAGTTGACCAAGGCCACCCAAGGAAAGAGCCTCATTTTTACTGGTACCCAGATTTAAATTGGCAGACCATGTAAAATCGCCTTCATAATCGTTATAGCCCAAGGAGATTTCAAAGCCCTTGGTCTGTACGGAACCTACATTTGACCATTTGTAGTTCTTGAGAAAACCGAACGAATCTGCAAGATTCAACTGCATTAAAAGGTCGTTACTGGTGTTGTCATAATATTCCAGCGCCAGGGTTATCTTGTCGTTCATTAGGCCAAGATCCAGCCCTATATTAACCATGGTGGTCTCCTCCCATTTTAGATCAGGGTTTGAAACTCCTTCGGCAGTAACACCAACATAATTGGTTCCTCCAAAAGGGTAATTAAAATTGGGCGATAGGGATGTCGTATAGGTGTAATCCTCGGATTTGTCATTACCTACAATACCCCAACTTCCCCTAAGCTTAAAGGTGCTAAAAGAGGAATCTTCCAAAAAGGCTTCCTTTGCAAGGTTCCAGCCAGCAGCCAGGGATGGAAACCACCCCCATCTGTTGTTAGCTCCGAATCGTGAAGAGGCATCCCTTCTTAATGAGGCAGCAAAAATATAACGTTGATCAAAATTATAGTTCAACCTTCCCAAATAGCTTACTCTGGCATATTTAGTAGTGGCGGAAGAAATATTGGAATCCTGATTGGAAAGTTCCTTGATGGTATTGCTCAAGAAATTTCTACTGTTATTGTTGATATAGGAATTTTTGGCATCTTGCCGTTCATATAGTAATAGCAGCTCAAAATTATGAAGGTCATTAAAAGATTTGGTATAATTAAGACTGTTGGTGAAAATAATATCCTTATTAATTCCTGTATTCTTAACAATGTTGGCATAGACTTGTGTTCCTGTTCCTGTATTTTCACTATCCTGATTATACGCCGGTGTAAATTGTTCATTTAGATAATTATCGTAAATGAGACCCAATTGTGATTTGAAATTAAGACCGTCCAAAATTTCATATTCCCCATAAATGCTTCCATTTATTATTACGTTCTTATTGGAGAAATCCCTTAATTTTTGAATCCGCACAGGGTTTTCGGCATCCTGTCCATCGTTTGGGCTACTTGGGCCTTGGAACCCACCTAAATTGGCACTATTGTAAACAGGTAAATAGGGAGCCATTTTGATGGCATGCTCTATCAAAGATCTACCGGAGTTTAGACCTCCTTCAGGATTCTGGTCATTAAATGAAAGAGCGAGTGTTTCTCCCAAACGCAATTTGCCTTTGGTAAAATTACTATTGGCCCTAAAGGCATATCTTTTAAATCCGGTTCCAATTACCGCACCTTCCTGGTCTTGGTAATTTGATGAGAATCTGTAGTTGCTATTTTCTCCTCCGCCGGAAATTCCCAAATCGAAATTTTGGATTAGACCAGAAGTAAAAAGCTCATCCTGCCAATCGGTATTTAAGCCAGATTTACTAGCGGGCGTATTGGGTGTAAACCCAAAGGCATCAGTGGCATATTTTAGATACTGTTCAGTGTTTAGAAGGTCATATCTGTTGGTTACGTACTGAACACCCGTATAGGAATCAAAATCAACACTAACTAAGCCGTTACGACTACCTTTTTTGGTGGTTACCATAATAACTCCATTGGCGCCCAAGGAACCATAAATGGCAGTAGTTGAAGCATCCTTTAAAATGTTGATGTTATCTATATCTCCCGGGTTTAATCCTGAAAGTCCTGAATTGGAAATAACTCCATCTATAACATATAGGGGGGAGCTATTGTTCATGGTCCCCAAACCACGGATGCGTACTTCAGGTGCAGTACCTGGAGATCCATTGCTTATTACTGTAATACCAGCAGCTCTTCCTTGCAGGGCAGATTCGGCATTGGTTACAGGTATGGCAGTAATGTCTTCGGACTTTATGGTAGAAATGGCTCCGGTTACTTCGGATCTACTCTGGGTACCATAACCCACGACCACAACTTCTTCCAAGGCTTCAAGGTCTTGAACAAGGCTTACATTGATGGATGTTCTGCCATTTAGGGGAATTGTCATTTTTTCATATCCTAAATAAGTTATAATTAAACTGGCATTGGAAGGAACATCGGGTAAGGTAAATTTTCCATCAAAATCGGTAGTGGTACCGACCGTGGTACCCGAAATCACGATTGTGGCCCCTGGTAATGGAATCCCCGTGTCATCAGAAACAATACCGCTGACCGTAGATGTTTGTGAATAGGCAAATTGCCCAATAAATACAACAATCGCAATTATTGCGTGTTTAAATTTAATCATAGTTTACAGTTTAAGTTAGTTGATTTACAATAATGCACCTTCAAATAAATGAGGATGTATTAGGACAAATATATAATCAAGGCCATGATGGAGAATATCAGAAATGAAGCAATTAATGAGAATTATGTTGCAGAGGACTTATATAAATATGAATACGGAAATTATTATATAATAAAATTATAAATGTGGCATATGTTCAATTCAGGGGTTATATTGGCGCCAAAGGGGGATTTACAGTGGAAGTGGATGGAATATATGGCGTATTATTGGGTTGGTAGGCCAAAGTATATGCCACGTAACCTTTTAAAGTTGCTGCCAAAAGCCATATGGAATTTTCAAACAATTAATTGCGGAGTTTTGCTTAAAAGATCAACTTGTTCCCTGCTGTCAAATCTAATCAACCTTAGCATGAATTTAATTGGTACCTAGAAATATGATTAATCGTTTGAAATTAAAAGAAAGGAATTATTTTTAAAACTTGGATCTAAATTTGTTTCATTTTCTGTAAGACCTCTTTGGTGGATTGCCGTTTAATTAGGCCTGTTTCCAA
>TARA_R110000765_G_scaffold53161_11_pt1 | contig 26557 bp, 23 predicted proteins | sample TARA_R110000765 | Tara Oceans TARA_R110000765 (sample SAMEA4398168) | marine metagenome | biome: Polar Biome; feature: [MES] marine water layer (ENVO:01000295) within the mesopelagic zone...; material: water (ENVO:00002006), including particulate matter (ENVO:01000060) such... | reverse complement strand
CGATTTTCATAGGGCTGTAACAAATTTTATAGGGCTGTAATAAAAGGGATGTAACAAATTTAAACGATAAAAAAAAACTTTTGAAAAATTTCAAAAGCTTTTTAAATGCAAGGAGCGTGGTCTGATGTTACGTCGCTATGGGAGTAGCGTTGTCATTAGACCAATGTTTAATTACTTAGGTAATTTAAACGTCCAAACACTGCCACCTTGGTTAAAGTGTTTAATACGTTCTGCAACGTCACCGCCCCATAAAGGAACTGCGCCACCCCAACCAGAAAGTACTGACAAGTATTGCTCGCCATCCATTTCCCAAGTAATAGGAGAACCTACGATGCCTGAACCCGTGTTAAATTTATATTTTACTTCACCTGTTTTAGCGTTAAGACCTAATAGATAACCTTCTGGCGTACCCGTAAATACTAAGTTACCCGCAGTCGCTAGAACACCACCCCATAAAGGAGAGTAGTTATTATAACGCCAAATAACTTTACCGGTTTTAGGGTCGATTGCTTTTAGTACGCCAATATAGTCTTCGTTAATGGCTTTAATAGTGAAACCAGCACCTAAGTATGCAGCACCTTTTTTATAGGCTGTAGGCTCATTCCAAATATCCATTTGCCATTCGTTTGAAGGCACATAGAATAATTCAGTATCTTGGCTGTAAGCCATAGGCATCCAGTTTTTTGCACCTAAGAAGGCTGGCGCTGAAACAACAGTACTACCTTTATTACCATCTTTAGATTTACTCGGATCGCTAGGTCTGTTGCTATCAACAAAGATTGGACGACCTTTATCAGTAAGCCCTGAAGCCCAAGTAATTTTATCTACAAATGGGAAACCACGAATAAAGTCACCATTTTCACGATTAAGTACGTAGAAGAAGCCGTTTCTGTCAGCTGTAGCAGCTGCTTTAATCGTTTTGCCTTTTTCTTTGTAATCGAAAGAGATAAGTTCGTTTACACCATCAAAGTCCCAACCATCATGCGGCGTTGTTTGGAAATGCCATACAATTTTGCCAGTATCTGGGTCGATAGCTAAACGTGAAGATGAGAAAAGGTTATCACCTGGACGTAAATGAGAGTTCCAAGGTGCCGGGTTACCCGTACCAAAGAAAAGTAAATCAACGTCAGCATCATAAGTACCGCCTAACCATGGCGCCGCACCACCTGATTTCCAAAGCTCTGCTGGCCATGTTTGGCCTGGTTTGCCACCAGAAATGCCATTTTCCATTTTTTTGCCATCTTTCCAGATGTAGCCCATATGGCCTTCAACGGTTGGACGTTCCCAAACTAACTTGCCATTAATAGCATCGTAAGCTCTTACTTTACCAACTACGCCAAATTCACCACCGGCAACACCTGTGATGACTTTACCTTTAACAATAATAGGGGCAGCAGTAATCGAATAACCTGCTTTATAGTCTTCTACTTTCTTTTTCCAAACCACTTTACCGGTGTCTTTATGTAGCGCGACAAGTTTTGCATCTAGCGTACCAAAAATGACTAAGTCATCGAAAAGCGCAACACCACGGTTAATAACATCACAACACGGCATAATGCCATCAGGTAATCTTGCATCGTATTGCCAAAGTTCGTCACCGGTATGTACGTTGATCGCATATACACGAGAGTATGAACCGGTAATGTACATAACGCCGTCTTTAACCATCGGCTGTGATTCTTGACCACGTTGCTTCTCGCCGCCTAATGAAAAAGACCAAACGGGATGCATTTGCTTTACTGTTTCGGTATTTATTTTATCAAGTGGACTGTAACGCTGACCTTTTAGGCCAAGTCCGTAGGTCACTACGTCATTAGTTGTCATTTGGTCATTAGCAATGTCTTTATCGGTTACACCAGCTTGTACTAGGCTTGTAAACGTTAAAGACATGACAATAGATAATGACAATATTTTATTTTTACCTGCTGTTATCATTGTTATTTCCTCTTGGGGTTTAAATATACTTAACGATATTTTGTCTTTTTATCTTCCTGTAGGCTTGGTTAGATTCAAGGTGTTTAATTGTTCGAATCAATGCATTTTTACAGTCTACAGCCATGTTATATTCTGGTTTTTTTATTGACTATCACTCAGCGGTCGAATTTTTTTCATCACTTAGTATGAGTTAAGGGATGAAAAAAAGTGTGTTATTGAGGCGACTCCATAGCAACCGAGTACAAACCAGGAAGTTGATAAACAGCATGATGATCTTCGAAAAGTTTTTTCATTTTTCCTGAAGCAATCATTTCTTCAACAATGTCAGTAACCGCATAACCTAGTTGGCGATAGTCACTTTTAACCGCCATGCCAATATCCCATTGTTGTTTACCAATATTAGGAAAGGCATTTGACGCTAATTGATAATTGGGTGATGCAAGTTGGTGCTGGTAATAGCTTACCTGACTTCTTAACCCCATTACCGCATCAATTTTTTGTTCATGCATGGCTGAAACAGCTAATTCCACCGAATTAAATTGTTTGGTTCTTTTACTCATTCGACCGTTAAAAACCGACATTAAGTAAAACTGGGGAATTGAATCTACTTCTACACCGATATCGTGATATTGAAACACGGCCATGGTACTTACATCTTCAATCTTTTGATTATTGAAAATTATTTTCCACGATTCAGTATGGTAGGGCGCGAACATGTGTACTTGTTCATGCACCAGTTCACCAATATCATCTCGAAGTTGAGAATATGCTTTGTCATAAGGAACGCGCAGCATTAAGTCCGCTACTGTGCGCTTGAGAAAATGTCCTTTCCAAAGGTTATTACGTAAGTCGCCTTCTACGTTTTCATCAGCGGTTACCCACCTAAAGCGAACTTCGACACCTAATTTTTTGGCAATATGTTTTGCTAATGCAACGTCAATACCCTTAGCTTCGCCATTTTCTTGATACGAAAATGGGATGTAGTCACGATATACCGCGACAACAATTTCGTTACTTTCAATAATGTCATCGTAGGATCGAGCAAAAGTTGTTGTGCAAAAAATGCCACAACAACTTAGCCAAAAAATTAACGCGTTAAAGTTATTCTTTTTCACTGACTGACTCTAACCATGTGCGAATTGACCAAAGCGCTTCTTGATTTAAGTGCTCTGTCATTTTCGGCATATAAACTGCGCCGTTACGCACTGCGCCGTTTTGTACACGGTAAACATACCACTCATCACCGTCATAATCGCTTGCAAGTTCACGTAAGTCAGGGGCAATACCACCTGAAATACCTTCTAAACCATGACAGCGAGCACAATTTTGGTTATACGCTGATGCGCCAACACGTAAAATTTCTTCGCGGATGTCACCTTCTGATTCGCGATATGGGTTAGTTTCACTCCACTCTTCGCCTAAGGCGGGCAGTGTTGAGGTATCAATTGACTGCGGTGTTACTGGGCCATGAGCCGCAATGCCGAATGAACAAATTGATATGAATGCAATTAAATAGCAGCGGCCTTTATTAAGTTTTATCATTGTTGAGTACCTCGTGTTCTATGTAAATTATTCGTGGAGTTTAATTTTTATAGCCTAATGATAAGGTTGTGTGCAAGCTTCAAGAATTATACTTTAGCGCGTTAGGTCTCCTCCTTTAGTATGAGTTTATCGTATGCGTTGAGTGTAATTTGTTGTTATAGTTATAAAAATCAGTGCTTTGCCTTTATTTTTAGTGAGTGCTTATGATTTTAAATTTAAGTGATTATTCTATATGCTAAGAGTTATTAATTCGATTTAACCTTTATTCGACTATATATATAACTATATAGTCTTGGGACTTTGCAAATGTTTGAGTTCGCTATGTTTATTGTTGTTATTTTTACCGTGTTTATATTTACTCAATCTATGTCTACGATGGTAAATATAAGTGCTAAAAAACAGCTATTTGCTGTCGGTTTGTCACTATTTTGTTTAACATCTTTGGCACAACCCCAGTCCATTACACTGGAAATAAGCTATGTTAAGTTTGATCAACAACAGCCTAGCAATGCGCTGAATATTTTTAAAACACCTGAAAATAGTGGTTTTATGGGCGCTAAACTCGCGATTAATGATTCCAATACTACGGGTAAATTTTTAAAACAACATTTTACGTTAAGCCATTTCACTAGCGCTAAAAGCGATGAATTTTTACGTTATTTAGATGCACAATATTTACAAGGGCGACAAGTTTTTATTCTTGATGCCCCCTTAGTTGAGTTAGTTAAAGTTGATAAGTGGGCAAAAAATAAGTCAGTGTTACTTTTTAATGCGAGCGAGTCGGCAGACGTTCTGCGCTCTACTCAGTGTTTAGCTAAGTTATTTCATACCAGTGCGAGTAACGCGATGAAGTCTGACGCGCTTGCGCAGTGGTTATTGTATCGTCGTATGAATAAGGTGTTATTAGTTCAGGGCAGCAAAGTAGAAGATATTGAGTTGGCGAATTCTTTTAAACGCTCAGCGAAACGTTTTGGTATAAAACTTATCGATGAAAAACAATGGGACTTTAATACTGACCTTAGACGCAGCACTCAACAAGAAATTCCACTATTTACACAAACGGTACAAGATTATGATGCCGTTTATGTCGCTGATAAAAGCAAAGACTTTGCCGAGTTCATTCCTTTTAATACTTATTTACCTCGTCCCGTTATCGGCTCAGCGGGTTTAGAGGCTTTAGCTTGGCATGGCGCAATTGAACAGTGGGGCGCAACACAATTGCAAAACCGTTTTACAGACTTAGCGGGTCGTGCAATGAATGAAACTGACTTTTCAGGATACTTAGCCGTAAGAAGTGTTGCCCAATCTGTACATAAGCTGCATTCTAAAGACAGTGAAAAACTGACAAATTATATTAGTTCAGATAAATTTGAACTTGCTGCATACAAAGGTCGTAAACTTAGTTTTAGGTCTTGGAACCGACAGTTAAGAATGCCGCTTGCGCTGGTGCATCCTCATGCTTTGGTGTCGCAATCACCTCAGCCTGGTATGTTACATCCGATCACTGAACTTGATACGCTTGGCTTTGATGCTCAAGAATCTCTCTGTAAATAAGGCTCACCATTACTTATGAAAAATATAAACTTTGTTAGCTTATTATGCTTCGCTTCGGTTTTATGTATCAGCACTAGTAATGCCGCTGAACTTGCTTATGTTACCAATGAGAAAGACGATAATATTTCGGTGATCGACTTAAGCCAAAATAAAGTCATCAAAACCATACCTGTTGGTGAACGACCGCGCGGCATTATTTTTAATAAACAACACACGCTTGCCTATATTTGTGCCAGCGAGTCAGACCGAATTCAAATTTTAGACCTTAATACTGAGCAAATTGTAGGTGAACTGCCTTCAGGTGAAGACCCTGAAACTATCGCATTACACCCAAACGGTAAAATTATTTATACCTCGAATGAAGATGATGCGCTACTTACTGTTATTAATATTGAAACAGCAACTGTTATTGCTCAAATTGATGTCGGGGTTGAGCCTGAGGGTTTAGCGGTTAGTCCTGATGGAAAAATTGTGGTGGTTACCTCAGAAACCACCAATATGGTGCATTGGATACACACTGAAAATAATACCAACTTTGCCAACACGTTAGTTGGCGCTCGGCCTCGTTCGGCTAAATTTACTGACGACGGAAAGTTTCTCTGGGTTAGCTCTGAAATTGGCGGGGCAGTGGTGGTGCTTGACGTTAATACACAAGAAATTGTTAAAGAGTTTACTTTTGCTATTCGCGGCATTCACCGTGACCGAGTGCAACCTGTGGGGATAGAATTATCAAGCGATGGTCGTTACGCTTTTGTGGCGCTTGGCCCAGCAAATCATGTGGCGGTTATCGACCGTAAAACCATGGAAGTCGATAAATACTTGTTAGTGGGTCGCCGTGTTTGGCAATTAGCCTTTAATGATGATCAAAGCCAATTGTTAACAACCAATGGCATTAGTGGTGATGTTTCGGTGATAGATGTTAAACAAATGAAGGTGACTAAATCCATCAAAGTAGGGCGTTATCCGTGGGGCGTAGTGATACGAAACGTGCCATGAGCATAGTTACCCATCAACTTAGTTTTCATTATGGTAAAAAAACGGCAATTGATAATTTAAGCCTAAAAATTAACAGTGGTTTTAACGTGTTACTTGGGCCAAATGGAGCTGGGAAAAGTACCTTATTTTCAATGTTAACAGGCCTTTCTCAAGCAGGTACTGGTAGTGTTAATATTAATGGTTATGACCTTAAAGAAAATCGCTCTAAAATCATGCGTTCGATGGGCGTGGTTTTTCAGCAAAGTACGCTAGATTTAGATTTATCTGTAAAACAAAATTTAGTTTATTATGCCGCGTTGCATGGCATTTCAGCATCGCAAGCATTAAACAATATCAGCGATATATTATCGCAATTACAATTAACGCAGCGACTTAATGACAAAGTACGTTCATTAAATGGTGGCCATCGTCGTCGAGTTGAAATTGCCCGCGCGTTAATTCATCAACCCAAAGTCTTGTTGTTAGATGAAGCTACCGTTGGCTTAGACATTGATAGCAGAAAAATGATCACTGAATATGTAGGCAAACTCTGCAAAGATTTAGATATTTGCGTGTTATGGGCTACTCATTTAATTGATGAAATAGCCGAGAATGATCAACTTATACTGATCAACGAAGGAAAAATCACCGCACAGGGTTTAAGTCGAGAGTTATGTAATACGCATAACGTTGACGATATATATCAGCTGTATCGCCGATTAACTACTAGTACGGAGCTTATCTAATGAGCAGCCAATATCTGTATTGTTTTAATGGCATTGTTAAACGTGAAGTTCTACGCTTTTTTCAACAACGTTCTCGCTTGCTTAGCGCACTCGTTAGGCCTTTATTGTGGTTAGTAGTATTTGCAGCAGGTTTCAGGGCAGCACTAGGTGTGTCAATTATGGAACCTTACGGCACTTATATTACATATCAGCAATATATTACCCCTGGTCTTTGTTGCATGATCATTTTATTTAACGGCATGCAAAGCTCGCTTTCTATGGTTTATGATCGCGAAATGGGTAGCATGAAAGTGCTATTAATGAGCCCATTACCACGGCCATACCTATTGTGTTGTAAGTTAATTGCCAGTGCTTTGTTGTCGCTTTTACAAGTCGTTATTTTTTTACTTTTTGCCCAATTAGTTGATGTAGATATTCCACTGCTAGGTTATTTGAGTGCAATACCCGCTATTTTCTTGATCGCGTTTTTTCTTGGCGCGTTGGGGCTGATGTTGTCTAACTTGATTAAACAATTAGAGAACTTTGCTGGCGTGATGAATTTTGTTATTTTCCCAATGTTTTTTCTATCTAGCGCTTTGTACCCGCTTTGGAAAATGAAAGAAGCGAGCATTTGGCTATATTGGCTTTGTCAATTTAACCCTTTTACAGCCTGTGTTGAGTTATTAAGATTTGCACTTTATGGGCAATTGAATTTTTCGGCATTGTTAACGGTATTAATTGCCACCAGTATTGCATCATTTTTTGCGCTGATGAGTTTTAAGCCACAGCTTGGGCGTAAGTAAAAATTAATTAAAATCACCATCCTTAAGCTCAAGGTTGACGTTGGTATTGTGTTTTTAACGTAAACGATGAGCCTAAATTAACCGTGAACTATGGGACTAACCCGCACAACATGAAAGTTCAGAGACATCCTTACTAAATGTTTGTGCACATAATTTTAGTCCTTCTACCATAGTTAAGTATGGAAATAGCTGTCCTGCAAGGTCATCAACAGTCATGTTATTATGAATAGCAAGTGCGGCACTTTGTATCAACTCCCCACCTTCATGAGCAAGTATTTGTGCGCCAAGAATTTTACCTGTTGGCTTATCCGCTACTAGTTTAATGAACCCGTCCGTTTCAAAATTGGCTAATGCGCGTGGCACGTTTTCCATGTCTAATACTCGACTAATGACATTAAACCCATCTTTATTGGCTTGCTCTTCGGTTAAGCCTACGGTGGCAACTTGTGGATCGGTAAAGATAACAGCTGGCATTGTTGATAGGTCGAGCCTAGTATCCCCACCCGTCATATTTATACCCGCTCTACTACCCGCAGCGGCAGCAACATAAACAAATTGAGGCATAGTAGAGCAATCACCAGCGGCATAAATATTTGCCGTTGACGTTTCCATTTTATCATTGACTACGATGGCACCATTTTTTTGTGTTTCAACACCAACATTTTCTAAGCCAAGCTGTGCGGTATTGGCATGACGGCCAGTCGAGATAAGTAACTTGTCTGTTTTTAAAGTCCCTTCATTAGTCTCTAATGAGAATGTACTTCCATCATGAATAACTTTATTCGCTTGTGTGTTATTAAGTACGCGAATGCCTTCTTTTTCAAAACACTCAGTTAGCTTTTCGCCTAACAATGAGTCTTCTGCATACAATAAGGTATGGCGTGCTAATACGGTAACATTGCTACCTAAACGTGCATAAGCTTGGGCAATCTCTAAAGCGATAACAGACGAGCCTATTACGATTAAACTCGCAGGTAACGCTTCAGCAAATAGTGCTTCTGTTGATGTCCAATAGGGAGTCTCGGCTAATCCATTAATAGGCGGAATAGAAGGCGTAGATCCCGTTGCAATTAAGATACGATCTGCAATCAGTTCTTCATCACTTCCATCTGATTTTTTAACCAGTAAAGTATTTTCATTTTTAAAGCGTGCGTAACCTTTCAATAAGGTTAATGCTGGGTTGTTATCTAAGATTTTTTGATACTTAGCACCTCGCAACTCTTCAACACGTGATGTTTGTTGAAGCGCTAGTAACGAGCGGTTAATTTGAGGCTGACTATTTTCAAGACCATCAAATGGATTTTTGCGTTGCTGATGAGCCAATTGCGCAGCACGGATAAGTATCTTAGATGGCACACACCCAACATTGACGCAACAGCCACCGATAATGTTTGCACCTTCGATCATGGTGACTCTTGCGCCACCTTCCGCAGCTTTAATAGCACAAGCAAATGCTCCGGAGCCAGTACCGATAATAGCGACATGCAATTGTTTTGTTGTTGCAGCATCTAATGCCGAAACTGTATAGCCTAAAGCTTCAATAGCATCAACAATTTCACACCGCTTAATGTCATCTACAGTTTCAATTTCAGCCATTGCATCAGGATATGAAATATTAATTGTCCATACTCCATCAATAGCTTTAACTGCTTTTTTAATCTGGTCGGCACAACGACTACAAGTCATACCCTTAATCGATAAAGTTATCATGTTAATACTTCCAATAATTATAAGTTAAATTTCTCGTGTTATGCCGGGCATGAATCATCATCACAGCGACGACTTGCCGGAGAGACCATATCCCATATCGACACAGCAACCATTAGCCCTAGCCCTGTATAAGTTGCGTATGAACTCCATCCGTATTGAAACCATGGATATAATGATAATAAGACTAAAATCGGCCCAACTGATCCGAGCAAACTACGATGCCACTGGCGGTGACTAAACCAACCTAGAATATTCACCACCAAAGCTAATGAAGCAAATAGTGGAAATAATGTGTTAACGAACAATCCTTCCCACTGTCCTAAAAAACCCATACCTAAAGCGGCCGCAATATTGGCAATAGCAGGAAAACACATAGCACATCCCATCGCTGATACAACGGCTCCTAACGATCCAGCTTTGTCGCCAACACGAGTAAGTAATTTCAAAGGATTAAACATAATTCCCCTCTATTTCTTTAATGTAGCTGGATAGCCAATATTGGTTGATGCTAACGCTATAGCTTCAATGTCAGTTTTTTTAGGGTCAAATGTAACGGTGGCTGTTTTATTCTCATAATTAACAGTCGCTTTTACAACACCTTCAACTTTCTCCATCGATTTGCGTACAGTGATGTGACACATTTTGCAGGTCATCTTTTCAATATTGAATAACTTTTCCGACATTACTGGAGCAGCTATAAAATTAGCTTTTTCACTTACCGTTGCCACTGCATTCCCAAGAATAAATAGGGAGCTTAAAAGTAGGGTAATGCTAATAATATTTTTCATTTTTTATTCCTCTTCAAATTTAAATATACAAATATAAATTTACTTATAGTCTTATTATTCAACTATGTAATCTGCATAATATGGAAAACTCATCATTGCGATAAGGATAATACTGACTATCCAAAAAATGATGCGCTGTTTTTTTACTATCTTTGGGTTAGCGCAAACGGCACCTTCTTCACATTTTTGTTCAGCAACATATAGTTTATGAAAAACAACAGCCAAGATAAGGAGGGTTATAGCGGAAAAATAGCCACTATAAGGTGCCATTGCCGTAAGGTTTCCGACCCATGCACCACCGAAACCGAGTGATAATAGTAGCAGCGGACCGATGCAGCAGGCAGATGCACCAAGACCTGCTGTAATAGCTAACAATAAAGAACGATTTGATGTTGATGAATTTGACATAACTAGATCCCATATAAAGATAATATGAGATAGCTTAAACTCTGGGGTGTAGTCCAGAGTCAATAGGTAATTTAAATTAATTTATGATGGTGTTAATATTAATTTTCCAGAAAACCTTTCTGAGATAATCCTTCGATAAAGCCGCACTGCTCTTCTTCAATGTCACTATGGCAGGTTGATATTAACTCGTCTAAAGCTGTTTGAATGGTAAGTAATCCCAATATTTGTTGTGCTATTTTATTTCGTTTTTCTTGTGCTAGCGTTTGTACATCTCCGCAATTTTTATCACCTAAATTTAACAATTGCTTTATTTCTTCTAATGAAAAGCCAATTTGCTGAGCACGTTTTATAAAACGAATTCTATCTATACTCGAAGTGGGATAATGACGAAAACCACCCAGAGGCTTTTCAGGCTCAATGATTAAATTCTTACGTTGATAATGCCGTATTGTTTCAATATTTACATTAGCTGCTTTTGCTAACCGACCTATGGTTAAAGGTGAGTTCTTTCTATTCATATGTATCAGATCTTTATTGTAGACTGTTCTTATAGTACAGACTTAATATAGGCATGTATATTCAACCTCCTTAATGTCAACTAATGAATGGCTACTTGTTTATGACTATTTTGTTATCTTTAGTTGCCTATCAAGGCGAAGATAGAATTATGTCTTCTGAACATTGAAAAATAGCAAAAATAAATTGATGCTAAACCATGAACATATCTAGGGCAGTGCTAATCAAAATTTAATACTTTTTTGTTGGAGGCGATAATCCCGTTGCTTTCGTCCATATTCTATTTTTTAACAATAACTATGTGCTAAACCAAACTCGGTGAGTATCTTTATTTCGATACTAAAGCTTACTCAAAGAATGAAGCTCACTGCGATATCTGAGACTATTTTAACTACTGTCAAAATAAATCCATAAAGTTACTTTATTTAAGCGTAAATTCAGTGGGTCTTAAGTTTAGTTTGTTAACTTATTATTATTACAAATAAAGTCGGCAACCTATAAATTGAAAGTATTAATTATTGAAGATTCAACTTCATTGAGAAGAAGTTTAAAAATAGGCTTATCAAATTTAGGTTTCACTGTTGATGATACTGGTGATGGTTCTGAAGGGCTTAGTATGGTGTTATCTGGTAAATATTCTTTATTAATTCTTGATTTGATGCTGCCATCTGTTGATGGAACAACTATTTTAAAAGCTATTAGAAAGGCCAATATTGATATTCGTGTACTCATTTTATCAGCTAGAGATCTCACTGAAGATAAAATTGATGGATTATTAAATGGTGCAGATGATTACTTAACAAAACCGTTTTCATTTGATGAACTACATGTGCGCCTTCTATGCTTGATGCGCAGAGGTAGTTTAAACATCAATGACAGTAAAGTGTGTATTGGTTCGTTCACATTAGATATTCACTTAAAACAATTACATTGTAATAAGATAGATACGAATTTGACACCTAATGAATATAAATTAGTTGAGTGTTTATTTACAAATCAAGGTAAAGTTTTTTCGTCTGAAAAGTTAAGTGAGTATTTAGCTGGACAATATGATGCTGTTGCTAAAAATTCAATTGAAGCACATTTATCCTCTACTAGAAAAAAAGTAAAAAGCTTGGGATATGAGCTGCCTATTAAAACCAAGCGCGGATTTGGATACTTTATTGAGACTAAATAATGAATTCTATTAAGAAAAGGCTGAGTAGATATATTTCAATTTCTATATCTATATTACTCGTAGGTATATTTCTTATTACAGATATCTTGGTAGATACATGGATTAGCAATGAGTTTGACCGTTCGATGAAAACTAAAGTCGGGTTACTCACAACACTTATTAGTGAAGATTTAGAGGGTGTTGATTTCGACTTCGCTGGTGAGTTCATGCCTGAGTTTGAAGGGAAGAATGATCCTGAGTACTACCAATTATGGCGTGAAAATAAAATATTTGAACGTTCCGACACCCTTGATTTATTTGAACTTCATGATCTGCCTAAAATAAATGTAAAGCTAAATGAAACAACAATACAAAACATTACATTACCCGATGGACGCTCTGGAAGAATGCTATTTATTAAGTTTATACCACAAGTAGACAGTGATATAAGAGAAGATTATGGTGTTACAAAAGATGAATTTAGCAAAACACAAAAACCAATGGAGCTTGCTTACGCAATAAGTAATGAAGGACTAAACCAAATACTTTGGTTTGTAGATGTTATATTCATAATTACATCATTATTATCAATTTTTTCCGTTAAAATCATCGTCTCAAAAGTAGTTACAAGTGGATTAAAGCCGCTCGTGAAATTAAATAGAGAGCTGAAACAGATAAGTTTAAATTCTGACGTATCTTCCTTATCAACCGATAATTTACCTGATGAACTTATTGATATTGCAAACGGAATAAATGGCTTTATCAGTGAAAATAAAAAGCTTTATTCCAGAGAAAAGAGGATAACGTCTGATATTGCCCATGAACTTAAAACGCCTATTGCAGAACTATTGAATTTAGCCGAAGTCGCCATAAAGTTCCCACATGAAAAGCAAATAACTGACACTTTCCACCAAGACATTTTTGAAATATCTGAACGTTTAAAAAACATAGTTAACGGTATTTTGTTACTGCAAAAAAGTAGCAATACTGCCGAATTAGAGAAAAGGGAGTTAAATCTAAAAGAACTTATTCAGACTATTATTAAACGAGAAAATAAATCAGGAAGAAAAATAGATCAAACCTATGATGATTCAGTATTAATGATTTTTACCAATGAAATAGCTATTGACACCATCCTTTCAAACTTAATTAATAACGCCATTTACTACAGTCCTGATAATTCAATAATATCAATATCAGTGCTTGTTAACTCTGAACACAACTTAAATATTAAAATATGTAATACAAGTACTCATCAATACGATAATGATGATTTAAATTCGTTTTTTGAGCCTTTATGGCAAAAAGATGAATCAAGAACATCATCACAACGCTTTGGACTTGGTTTAGCTATCGTAAAGTCATATAGTGAGAAAATTGGTGGCACTATATCTGTTTCAAAAGAACAGGATCTGTTAATAACATTCACTTTAACATTATGAAGCACTCTCTATTTATCCCTTTATTACTGCTGAGCATTATATTTTCCTATAATGCGTATACTGCTGAGATAATTATTAACGGTATATTAAACCCTACTGAATGGGAAAGTGCCCAAGAGAATAATGTAAATTATCAGGTGGACCCTCAAACATTTAATATCGAAAACGATAATTTTACTTATCGTATTATTACCACTGAAATGGGTATTTATTTAGGCTTAACCGCTCATATTAAAGAAACTTTAAGAATACGCACCCAAGAAAATGATAAGACATTTTCGAATGATCATTTTCAAATTATGTTAGATATGAATAATAACTCCTCGGAAAGCTATGTATTTTCAGTTAATCATCAAGGGAATTATTTTGACGGTAAATATGATGTAAATAATGAACTCAATACCGATTGGAATAATCAATGGCAATATGAAGTCAAATTAAACAATGATAATTGGGTAGCTGAGGTATTTATTCCATGGAGTTCCATGGCGTTTAGGATAGGTAATCAAAATGAGTTTGGCTTTTATATTAGTCGATTTGATGAATTCACTAATGCGACTTATGCCTCTAGTCCTACCAATGAAAGAATGAATAATTTTTTCCAACAATTCTCAAAATTATCAACCTCGGTGGTTAATAAATCTAGTTTTGATTTATTTCCTTATATTTCGACTAATAGAGATATATTAGAAAATAAAAATAATGTATCCCTAGGTGCTGATTTATTTTGGCAACCAACTAAAAATCAGCGATTGAGTGCCACTATTAACCCCGATTTTGGACAAGTGGAATCAGATGAGTTAATTGTTAATTTCTCTGCAATAGAAAGTTTTTTTTCTGAAAAAAGACCATTTTTTAGTGATAACCAAAGCCTATTTGAAGTCACTGGGCCCGAGTCACTTACAGTTCTACACACGCCACGAATTGGTGGCGATTCATACTATGATGATAATTATAAAAGTGAGTTAAGTTCAGCATTAAAATACACATATAATCATGCAAGTTATGACATTGGAATTCTTTCCGCCTTTGAAGATTCAACGAACAATGGAGAGGGGCGTGATTTTCTTTCTTTACGCACTCAAAAATCCTTCGGTGCAAATAAATTAGGTGTATCAGTAAATCATGTAAATACTCCAACAATTGCTCGAAAAGCTATGATCCTATCATCTGATCTTCATTATAAATTATCTGAAAACAGTGAACTTAATGTTGGGATAATCCAATCAAGAATTGAACAGAACCTAGATAATACTAATGATATAGGTTGGTGGGTAACAGGCAGTTTGGATATTAATGACCATCATAATCATGAATATAGCTTATTTACTTATGGTGAAGACTTACAACTTAATGATATTGGCTATGTAAAACGTGTAAACAGAAAACAATTTGAGTATGAGTATGAATACCAGACATCAAATGTAGACTCTTTATATATTAGAGATATTGCTATAGGGCTTGAAACAGAACTAAAAACAAATTTTCAAAATGAAAAGCTCCCACACCTTATTGGAGCGGGGATCGAAATAGTCACTCATAATGAGTTTGAGTATCAGGCTTCATTAGAGATGCTATCATCAGGGTTTGATGACCTTGTTACTCGTGGTAACAATTCATTGTGGTTACCTTCTTCTTATAATATAGAGTTTGGCGTTTCTTCTCCTGAATATCTTTGGGGAAAATATAGTACGGAGTTATCTCTTGGAACAGAAGGGTGGAAAGGTGATTTTTACAATATTAATGGCAGTATTGAACAACAGTTCAATGACAAGCTCCATGTAAGCCTTTCTGTTTCTCAATATAACAGTGACAGCTGGATTGAGTGGAATGAGGGTAACTCTGTTGATGAGTTCAACTTTACAGAACAAGGCGTTGAATTAAATATAGATTTTAAAATCAGTGATAATCAAGAGTTAAGGATTAAATTTGAAGCAATCATTGGTAAAGCCCAAAACCTATCAAATTACATAGTAGACAGCTACGGTTTGGCTGAACCTACAGAAAAAAGTGATGATTTTTCTTTTTCTGAAAATGCATTCCAACTACGTTATAAGTATTCTCTTTCTAAATTAACTGCTTTTTATCTGAGTTACGGTTTCGGTGGAGAATACGAGGATGAAATTGCTAAGTTTGGTAAACGAAACCTTTATAAATATGCCCTCAAAGAAAAAGCTGCACATAATATCTTTGCTAAGTTGCGTTTAAGCTTTTAACCCTTAGTTATATTGAAATATTTGCCAATATTCTAGAATATTCAGTTTAACTTACTTCAAATATCAGTTTTAATTCAGCGAGTCTTAAGTCTAGTTTTCTAACATATAAACACTTAATTATAGGTGTTTATATGTTCCCTTATATCAAATTTATTACAGTCATTTCCTTTTTAATACCTGCGGTAGTTTTAGCAGAGGAAGACATTAAATGTAATCAAGCAATAAACATAAACTTTGTTAGAAATGACATCTTTGATCTTTCCGATAACGATACGATATTTCTGCATGAGTGGGCCAACTTTCTTCATATAAAAACAAAAGAAATTACTGTCATAAATGAATCTGCTTTTTTTATTGGAAAGTGCCAAATTTCCGATGAAGATCAGCAAGAACTTGAACGTCATCTTCGTAGTAAAAAATATATAAGAAGTGCTGAGGTCACTAAAGACAACGATATTATTAAGGTAGAAACCTGGGACAATTGGTCTTTAATGCCAACTTTTGATTTTGGTAGAAAGGGTGGAAAAAACAAATATGCTATCGGTATAAAAGACAGGAATCTACTAGGCTTAGGCATTGATGCTGAGTTTGAATATTTTAGTAATGATCAACGTACAGGCTATAAAATTGATACGCAATTCCCATTGTTTTTACAAAACAATATTAATGCGAGCATTCGACTAACAGATAATGATGATGGTGGAAGCCAAGCGGTATTCTTAACAAAGAAATTTGTCAGCTTTGATACTAAAAATGCTTTTCAAATTGGTTTTGATAATTTTGAACAACAAGATACGCAATACGAAAATGGGGTTGAGTCAAGGAAGTACCATCACGAAAAAAACAAGTATACAACCAGTTGGTATTGGCTTCAAAGTAACACTTTAAAAGATACTTTGCGCTTTGGAATAGGTTATACAAGTGAGCAGCATTTATTTAAAACATTAAATAACAATATGTCGATAAGTCAGGTTGAATATGCTGACATACCTGTTAATCGAGATTTTAATTACCCTTTTCTTGCCGTTGAGTATTTACAAAAAGACTACCGAAAACTCACTAACCTTAATTTAATCAATCAAATTGAAGACTTTAACCTAGGCTGGAATGCCACGCTAAATATTGGAACAGATCTAAGCAATAACCCAAGCTCTCCTGCGTTTATTTGGCAAGGTCACCTCTCTAAAGGACTAAGTATATTTGATGATGCTTATTGGCTTTTTGAAGCATCATTCCAAGGAGAGTTATATGACACATCGACACAAAAAGACAGGTTTTTACTTACGGTAAGTAATGAGTATTTCCATAAGTTTAATAAAAACTGGGGCGGATATTTTAAAAATATAACGCAATCAAGTAAGAACCAATATTTAGACTCTCCACTGGTTTTAGGAGGGGAAACAGGCGTTCGAGGCTTCCCATTACAGTATCAACATGGTGAGCATAGTACGCAATTCACCTTCGAAGCACGCTACTACCCCCACATTAATATTTATAAGTTACTTGAATTAGGTGGTGCCGCCTTTATAGATACGGGGCGTATTTTTGGTCAATCTGAATTATCAAAAACACAATCACCTTGGATGACCTCTGTTGGACTAGGCGCACGCCTTTACTCCACCCATTCAAGTGAAGCTCGCGTTATTCACCTCGATATTATCAAACCTATTACGTCTGATCTCAATGTCAACGGTATTGAGTTTCGTATTACGACAAAACATTCTTTTTAAGGTATTACTCAGTGAAAAAGTTCACCAATTATTTGAAAAAATTAACATTAACAACAAATCAATTGCTCATTATTACATGTTGTTATATTGCACTTGTTTTAAACTTACCTTTTTTAAATAAAGTCACTGCTGCCATTGTCTCCTTAGATAATTATAGTGTGCTATTTTTACTTTCAGTTCCCTTATTTTTATTATCTTTAACCATTATTATTCAAGGAGTATTTTCGTTTAGGTGGATAACAAAACCTATTCTTATATTTTCTGTTGTATCTTCTGCACTTATCTTTTATGCCACGGTAACCTACGGCATAGTTTTTGATTACGGGATGGTACAAAACACTGTAGAAACTGATACAGCGGAAGCATTTTCTTACTTTAATATTTATTCCATTTTATTTTTTACACTATTTGGTTTGCTTCCATCAGTATTGATTTATCAGGTTAAATTAACTTATAAACCATTTTTTGGGGAATTACTCACTCGTTTAAAATTAATCAGTATAAGCTTTGGAGTTGCATTTTTAATTGGGGCTTTCTTCTATTCTAACTATGCTGCTGTTGGTCGTAACAATAAAGATGTTATTAGTTATATTACTCCTTATAAAATGCTCGACTCAACAATTAAATTCATAAAAAGACACTACTTTTATCCTCCTCTTAAATTTAAGGTTTTAGATACAGCGCCTTTAATTGTTCGAGACAATAGTAGTAAACATGTAACGGTAATGGTTTTAGGTGAAACGGCACGAGCGCAAAGTTTTTCACTTAATGGATACGATAAACCAACAAATCAATTTACAGACAAATTAGGCATAGTGTCATTTTCCAATATGTCTTCATGTGGAACGGCTACAGCCGTATCTGTACCTTGTATGTTTTCCAGATTAAATAAAGATAATTATGATAAACGTATTGCAACCTCACAGCAAAATGCTGTTGATTTAATACATTTAGCTGGTGCTGATGTTTTATGGATAAGTAACAATAATGGTAGCTGTAAAGGCGTGTGCACTCGTGTTAAATCTATAAAAATACCTACCGATAAAAGTGACCTATTATGCGATGGTGAGTATTGTTTTGATGAAGCTCTCTTGCGTCCATTAAAGGATAAACTCAATAATCTATCTCATGATAATACATTAATCGTTCTTCATATGATTGGATCACATGGCCCGACATATTACAAACGATATCCTAAAGAAAAGCGTGTTTTTAAACCTGATTGTAGAAGAAGCGATATTCAAAATTGTACTGAAGAGGAACTCATCAACACCTACGACAATACAATAGCTTATACAGATTTGGTGTTATCAAAAGCTATCAAAATGCTTAATAACATATCGCAGGAGAAGAATATCGAATCATCTTTACTTTATATATCAGACCATGGTGAATCACTGGGTGAAAGCGGAGTTTATCTTCATGGTTTGCCATATGCTTTTGCCCCAAAAGAGCAAACACATGTTCCTATGATATTCTGGGCTGATCCTTCTCAAACCGACTTTAATCTTAATTGCTTGAATAAATCTGCAAGCTCAAAAATATCTCATGATAATGTTTTTGATACGTTACTGAGTATTATGTCTGTTAAAACAAGTGCGTATAAAGTTAACAATGATCCATTTCTTTCATGTAAATCACAAAGTGCGATTGCACGAATTTTAGTCCCAAAGAAAAATGAGGTAACCAACTAGTGTTTGATAACGAAAACAAACCAACAGGTGTAAAAAGAATACATCTAGCAACACTTAATTCATTGAGAGCTTTTAAGTGGCTTTACCATAATGAATCAGCATTTAAACAAGAGCTATTGTTACTACTTATTGCGATCCCTATTACTTTCATTTTCGATATAACTATGAAAGAGCAAATGGTTTTAATTATGGCTATTCTTTTCATCATTTTTACTGAGATTATTAATACTGCAATAGAAGCCGTTGTTGATAGAGTAGGGTTAGATATTCATCCTCTATCCGGTTTAGCCAAAGACTTAGGCTCTGCTGCGGTAATGGTAAGTTTAATTATCGCAACAATCACTTGGTTAGTTGTACTAGTCTGACACTCGCTAATTGTTGTATTAACCATTTCACTTTCAATGAGAATAAAATGAATAACATCATTAAAGAAAATTTAATCAAAGTACCACAGATCACTTTAGGTTTTTGGGTAATAAAGGTGCTAGCGACCACACTAGGAGAAACGGGTGGTGACGCTGTTTCTATGTCTATGAATTTTGGGTATTTGCTTGGAACAATTATCTTTATGCTACTTTTTGTTTTGGCAGTTACCTTTCAAGTTCGGGCGTCAAAGTTTCATCCAAGCCTCTATTGGATGACAATTATTGCATCTACCACGGTAGGTACAACTTTAGCTGACTTTGCAGATAGATCATTAGGTATAGGTTATCTTGGAGGTACTATTCTTCTTGCTTCGCTTTTAATGACTACGCTTTTTGTATGGTTTAAAACAACAGGTAGTATTAGTGTATCTTCAATTGATAATGCTAAATCGGAGAGCTTTTATTGGATAACTATTATGTTTTCACAAACTCTTGGTACGGCTTTGGGAGATTGGACTGCTGATTATGGTAATTTAGGCTATGTAAATGCGGCATATATTTTCGCAAGTATGCTTCTTGTGGTCGTAGTATTGTACTTTGCAACTAAGGTATCAAGAACGATTTTATTTTGGTCTGCATTTGTTTTAACTCGTCCTTTAGGTGCTGTAATTGGAGACTATTTAGATAAGCCTGTAGCACAAGGAGGTTTGGAGTTTAGTCGATATGGCGCTTCTTTAACGCTATTGGCTATTATAGTTTTGTTAATAATAGCGATTCCTCAACGACCAGCAGATAAGCAACATTAACGGCCAGAAACAGAGCCTTTTCAGTTTATAATCAGCTTATCTTAAGGTATATAAAATAGAGTAAGCATCGTGTACAACTAACGTAGTTAATCGATGTTTACTTCAATTTCATATACTTTACGACCTTTCATAACATTTTCTTTCATCTTAATCCTTACTCTTTTTATTTCAAGAGCAGGGCTAAGTTTATGGCAATTTGAACGGTTCGATGATTTAAGTAATATAGCTAAAGTATTATTTAATGGCTTCAGAATTGATTTAAGTACCATTGGCTATTTTCTAATATTACCAGCATTGCTACACCCATGGTTGATGCTTTCTAAATACCATAATATTTGGCTAAAAATATTAAAGATAATATTTTTCATTGTCTTTTTTACTGTACTATTTTTTGAGTTAGCAACACCTGCTTTTATTAATGAATATGGTTTCAGACCCAATAGATTATTTATTGAGTATTTATCTTATCCAGATGAAGTAATGTCTATGCTCTTTAACGGACATTTACTGACATTATTTATTGTAACTTCCTTATTAATATTACCTATGAAATTTGTGTGGAAGTTGTTAAATAAGGTTGTTTACACAAAAACAACGAACATTTCCTCGGCACTATTATCTTCTGTATTTTCTTTTATGATTTTAGCTTTAGTGCTTTTTTTATGTGCTAGAGGTACTGTTGGCCACCGACCAATAAATCCTGCTTTTGCATACTTTTCTACAGATCCGTTAGTAAACTCTTTAACTCTAAACTCGATTTACAGTGTAGCTCATGCCTACAAGCAGTTTGGTAATGAAAAAAATGCAGCTAAACTTTATGGTAAAATGGATACAGATAAACTTATTAAACTTGTTAGGAAAGAAACTGGCTTAGCACCTCAATCTTTCAATAATGAACACCTTCCTACTCTGACAACTCGTACTCCTGTTTACCAGGGGAAGCCTAAAAATCTTGTTATTATTTTAGAAGAAAGCTTAGGAGCACAATATGTTGGCTCCCTTGGTGGGCTTTCACTTACACCTGAAATCGACAAATTGAATAAGCAAGGTTGGGCTTTTAGTAACTTATTTGCAACGGGCACACGTTCTGTTAGAGGTATTGAAGCTGTCATTACTGGTTTTACCCCAACACCTGCAAGAGCTGTTGTTAAACTAGATAAATCGCAGCAGGGTTTTTTTACTATAGCTAGCTTACTCAAAGCTAACAATTATACTACGCAATTTGTTTATGGTGGAGAGAGTCACTTCGATAACATGAAAAGCTTTTTCTTAGGAAATGGATTTTCTGATATTGTTGATTTTAAAGATATAAAGAACCCTCAGTTTGTGGGGTCTTGGGGAGCAAGTGATGGTGATTTGTTTAAACAAGCAGATATTGAATTAACAAAGTTACATAATTCGAATCAACCATTTTTCAGTTTTGTTTTCACATCAAGTAATCATGACCCTTTTGAAATTCCAGAAGGAGTGATTAAGCCGATTAAATACACTGAAGAACAACTTAATCAATATAATGATAAAGAGTTATCACGGCATAAAGCTATACAATATGCTGATTATGCTTTAGGTCAGTTTATAGAAAACGCTAAAACTCAACCTTACTGGAAAGATACTATATTCCTTATTGTTGCAGATCATGACGCTAGAGTGGTGGGAAAAGATTTAGTTCCAATAAAGAACTTTCATATTCCAGGTGTAATACTTAATTCAGGAAAGAAACAGAGATTAGATAACCGTATAGTTAGTCAAATTGACTTAGCACCTACATTGTTATCTCTAATGGGGGTAACTAACAAATCTCCTATGCTTGGACATGATTTAAACAATCCTAATGCCTCTAATAGAGCAATGATGCAGTACGCTGATAATTTTGCTTACATGAAAAATAACGAAGTCACAATTCTCCAACCAGAGAAACAGCCACTGAATTTTACTTATGATTTAATAAATAAGAAATTAGCCCCTCAAGCCAGTAATAACGAATTATCGGATATAGCCTTAGCTCATGTGCTTTGGGGAAGCTTAGCTTATAAGATGGAATGGTATTCAAGTAATTACGAATAATTTAATGGTCATTGTTTGAATACACCACAATAAATATCATAAGTTAGAATCAACACTTTTAGATGACTGCTTTGGTCGCCTTGTTGTCTATCAAGATGAAACAATGCCAGTGCCTTCTGAACACCAAAAATAGCTCAAAATATTATCGATGCTAACGACCGCTTAGTCGGATATCTTGTTGTTAATGAAGCCAAGAATAACGTCCGAAATCGTATCTTTGTTAACATTAAGCTAGTGACCATTAGAGACTTCTTCAACTAGCCAAAAGCGGAAGTCGAGCATTCATCAACACAGTTCAGGTCATGCCACAAACCGGTCTAAATTATTAGAGCAAAAAACTCCATTTTTATGTCAGCTATTTTCAATGATTGCTGACATTAGCAGTATTTTCTATGGCGTTAACGCCTCTTGGTATACAAACTCCAAACTTGGGTTGATGAAGCGACCATCACATCATGACAGATCAACTCACGGCAAAATCTGTGCCTGTCATAATTTCACCAGAAGAACTATATTCTTTTTATTATCATGATTTATATATCTACACAATTAAGAGGTAGTGCTAAGCTAACTTTTGTTCTGCCCATAACAACAGATGTTTTAAAATGCAGAACAGCAATATCACTAAAAAAGAATAATTGAGTAAATTCTTCGAAATTTTCCATATCTTTTGCTGTCACTATCAGTACGAAATCCGCTTCACCTGTAATGTAATAACACTGCTGGATATTATTATTGTTTTTTACTTTGTTTTTAAAATAATTGAAACAATCGTTATAATTTCTATTTAGTTGTACAGATATAATAAAGGTCATTGATTGGTTTACCGCATTAGGCGATATTATCGCTACTTCCTGAGCGATAACTTTATTATCTCTTAAGCGCTTTAAGTGTCGCTGTATACTTGCCGTCGATAATCCTACTTCCTCAGAAAGCTGCTCAACAGAAGTTTTTACATCTATTTGCAATAATTCCAATATTTTTAGATCTTGCTTACTTAATTTCATAACTCAATGCACTTCAATAATTATTGATATTATTAAATCAATATAATCTAAAGGATGGTGTTTTACACTCGTTAATTTTAAAATTAAGACTGATGTGCACCATAATTGATAGGTAAAATATCTATAGTTCGCTAAATCATTAAAAAAGGAAAATCTCCATGCCTACAATAGCAAGTTTGTCTGCTCCAGCTACTATAGATGTAAAAAGCTCACAACCACAGATACAAGTATTAAATCCTGAAGACGGCAGTTTAGTCGGTACAGTTGAGAACAACTCTGTAAGTGAAGTGGACGCTATTATTGAGGCAGCAGTATTAGGTGCCCAAAAAGCTAAAAAACTTTCTTCAAATACACGGATGTCTGTACTTAATGAAGTTGCTGATAATTTAAGTAATCAAAAAGAATTGTTCGCACAAATGATTGCACGTGAAGGTATTAAAACAATTAATGAAGCTCGTAAAGAAGTTTCTAGATGTGTGGAAACTATACGAATTAGCGCGGAAGAAGCGAGGCGTTTAACGGGAGAAACTATTGCTTTCGATCAAGCTCCTGGCTCTGAAAATAGGTTTGGGTATTATCGACGGATACCGCTTGGCGTTGTTGCAGCTATTACTCCTTTTAATGACCCTTTAAATTTAGTCGCTCATAAAGTAGGTCCCGCGATAGCGGCAGGAAATTCAGTAATCCTTCTACCTCACCATGAGACGCCTCTTGTCGCAAAACTGTTTGTAGAGCTATTTAATAAAACAAATTTACCTAAAGGTATCTTAAATTTGGTTACAGGTTATGGGGTAGATATAGGCGATAAAATCGTATCAGATCCTCGCATTAATATGGTTTCATTTACTGGCGGTAAAAGTGTCGGAGAAAGAATTCTAAGTCACGTGGGTTTAAAGAAAGTATCAATGGAACTTGGCAGTAACTGCCCGGTAATAGTAATGAATGATGCAAATATTGAGCTGGCAATGGAGGCATGTGTCAGTGGTGCTTTTTGGGCAGCAGGCCAAAACTGTTTACATGTTCAAAGAATTTATATTCAAGATGAACTATATGATCAGTTTGCCTCAGAGTTTTGTTTGCGTGCAAGCAAAATATCTATGGGCGACAAACTATCTGAATCTACGCAGATGGGTCCAATGATTAATAATCGTGCTGCTCTTAAAGTTGAAGCGATGGTAAAAGATGCCCTAGAGAAAAATTCCACATTGCTGTGTGGTGGGAAAAGGCAAGGAAACTTTTTTCAACCTACTGTTTTTGCAAATGTAAGTAGTGACTGCTTAATTGCCAAAGAAGAAGTGTTCGGACCTATAACTGTGTTGTATCGATTTTCTGATAAAAAAGAGGCAATAGCTCAAGCAAATGATGTTGAATTTGGCTTACAAGCTGGAATATTTACCAATGATCTTGAATTAGCGTTTGAACTTGCAGATTCAATGGATTGTGGTGGCGTCATGATAAATGACAGTAGTGATTATCGAATTGATGCAATGCCATTTGGCGGAGTTAAAGGCTCAGGTGTTGGCCGAGAAGGTGTTATGAATGCTGTTAAAGAAATGACCGACATAAAAACTTATTGTTTTAATTTACGAAAGTAACGCTATCAAACAATCGCTCAACATTTTAAAGAGTTAACTTAGGAAGAACGTAATGAAAACATATACATTAGCAATAATCGGTTTTGGGAATGTTGGTCAAGGCCTAACTAAAATTATTAGTGATAAAAAACAACTATTAATAGAAAAGTTTGGTATTAATTTAAGCATAGTAGCGGTATGTGATCTCTATAAAGGAAGTCTTTCTAACCCTGACGGTTTAGACCCTGAAGTTTTATTATCTGATCTAGCAAAACATGGAGATCTAAAAAGTACTTCGGCACCAATCACTGGCTGGAATGCGACTGAAACGATTGATAAAAGTGGCGCTGATATTTTAGTAGAGCTTGCTTTTACTGACCTACAAACAGGTGAACCTGCAGTAAGTCATGTTAAACAGGCATTAAATAATGGTATGCATGTTTCTATGACTAATAAAGGGCCCGTTGCTTTACACTTTCCTGAGCTTCGTAAAATAGCATTAAGCAATAATGTGCAAATTGGCATTGAAGGCACTGTAATGAGCGGAACTCCTTCAATAAACTTAGGTAGTGAGATGTTGTTAGCCGCCGGAATAACAAAAATTCAAGGGATTCTTAATGGCACGACAAATTATATATTAGGTGAGATGTCTTCAGGTGCTGGGTATGAAGATGCGCTCAAACAGGCTCAAGAACTTGGTTATGCTGAAGCAGATCCTACAGGGGATGTCGAGGGTTATGATGCTGCTGCAAAAGTAGTTATTCTGGGAAATCTTTTAATGGATTTATCGCTTACATTAGATGATATAGATCGTGAAGGTATTAGCCATATTACAAAGAATGATATTTATAACGCCACTTCTTTAAATAAGCATTGGAAATTAATTGGAACAGTTGAAAAGCATAACGATGGGTTCTTAGCATCAGTTAAACCTGAGATGATATCGAGTGAACATCCATTAGCATCAATTAAAGGCGCGACAAATGCTATTACCTATTCAACAGAATTACTAGGTGATATTACATTAATTGGTCCAGGTGCTGGACGCTTAGAAACAGGATACGCAGTTATTGAAGATATACTTTCAATACATAAAAATTCACGCTAGCGAATCACTAATATGTCAATGTTTTTACATAATGATATTGACATATTTAATGTTTTTTCTTAAATAATCAATTGAGTAAGATACATGTAGTGGCTTAGTGAATATGGCCACTAATTTAGAGTTAAATAGTAATATTATGTATGGCGTAATGTACCAAAAACCGCAATAGAAAAATTAACCCCATGTCAGCTATATGAACGTAAAGTTGACATTTTTATGGGGCAAGATCAGTACGCACCAAGAAGTCATAAAAACGTAATTGTGAAACGTCCGCTTCTGTTTTGTCGGAGAAAGGAGCTATCTGGACAAGTAATTATTTAATGTTTTTTGTAGCCTATTGAAAGACAAGGTCATAATCATTGATAAATTTAATGCCCCCTTAAAACAGACCTAACACCAAAACAGTACCTAATTGATTTTACTTTTAATCAGTGGATTT
>TARA_R110000765_G_scaffold85157_3_pt1 | contig 26616 bp, 27 predicted proteins | sample TARA_R110000765 | Tara Oceans TARA_R110000765 (sample SAMEA4398168) | marine metagenome | biome: Polar Biome; feature: [MES] marine water layer (ENVO:01000295) within the mesopelagic zone...; material: water (ENVO:00002006), including particulate matter (ENVO:01000060) such as...... | reverse complement strand
GTGGAGCCATATAGAATGATTGACGACGATTTTAATAGAGCGATGGATACTATAGCTGGGCTTCTATTTGGAATAGGAATTGGAATGATAATGGGAGTATATTTACTATGAATGATAAATGGGAACAGTTCAATAAAATTTGGGCTAAAGGTAAAGGTAATAAGACTGTGCAGTCTTTGATGCAGAAGGTCACGATACGTGGTTTAACACCGACTGAAGATAATTGCAGAGACTATTATATGGGGTATGTAAGATACTATAAGAATGAAGTGTCGGGAACAGAACATCACATTAACCCACGAAAGAACAAGATAATAATGAAACAACTAAGGAGGAGTAGAAATGCGAAAGATAACAAAGGAAGATATAATGGTAGCAGAAAGCCACACCATGTGGGCAATAGACATACACAAAAGAAATGAACGCTTTGATGCGGATAGCAATTGGTGGCCGTTTATTCAAAACATAAATGATATGTTAGATAGATTTTCTATGTTAGAATCTAAGATAATACAATTAGATAATAAGATAGGGGAGACACAAGGAATGATTAAAAACTTAAGAAAAATATTAATTAAATTAGAGGTTATAGATGACAGATTCATCTTCTGAAGACCACGCTATGATTAATGAGCTACTACAAGCAAAGATGGAAACAGCTCAAAGTCAAACTCAAATGACTCACGTCATGCGTATAGGAACATTCCATATGGAGATAGTTCCTACTAAAGATGTAGATACAGTGCGTTTATTTAATCAAACGTTAGATAAACTAATAGACCGATATGGAGATAAACTCTTAGATGTAAGCATAGGTCCAGTATCCCCACAGGATAGGAACTATGCCTGAGTTTATATTAGAAGAAACAACCAAACTTTTAAATAGACTGAATAGGTTGGAGAGTGAAATGAAAATGAAGATGAAGAATGTAAAAAAGGTTAACACCCCTAAGGTAGCTAATACCTATGGTGTTGCAGTCAATCCTCTGACTGGTAAAATGGAGAGGGTAAACTAGGAGAAGAAATGTCAGATAAAAAGACCGAATTAGAGCTAGTAGCCGGATTGTTCCGGAACACAGATAAGAACGGGAATGTATACTATACCGGAAAGAACGAAGGTGGAGCTGAATATGTTATGTTCAGAAACACTTACTGGAAAGAAGGTGAAAGTAAACCATACTTCCGCTTGATGACTCGAGTAGAATTAGGGACCGCAAAGAAACCAAGCTATGGTAAAGATAAGGCTGTTATAGAGGATTAATGTCTCACCCACTAGACGACCTATTGGATTCGTGGATGGAAATGGTGCAGATGTCACGCAGGAATCTACCACAAATCCCAATTATTGGTTCATCTTCAGCAGATAATGGAGACTGGGAAGATAGGAACGGAGAGATATCCGTAACTATAGATATGCCCGGAGTTGATAAGAAAGAGATAGACCTAACAGTAGACGAACACACCGTTAGCATAGAAGCGACGAATGATGTAAGAGAATACTCTATGTCTAAAACTTTTGAATCAACCTTGAATCCTGAAGAAGTAACAGCCACCCTTAATAATGGTATATTGGATATCAAAATTAAGAAAGTAGATAACATTGGAAAGAAAATAGAAATAGAATGAGTGAATCCTATAGTGACTGGATACAATCGCCAAAGAGTCAGAGAGTATGGTTAGAAGATTCAATGACGGCCCTAAGTCAATTTGCATTCCTATCCCCCATTCATAGAGTGAGGCATTGGAATCAACAACAGAGGCGTAGAGTTAAATGCTGGGCTAAAGATGGTGATTGTATATTCTGTAAGAACAATACCCCTAAGATAGATGAGTTTACATATGGTATATACCATCCACTCTCTGAATATCAAGGCGGTGGAGATATAGAAGTTTCCTACCTTACAGCCACACTCGCTACTCATACACACTTTCAAAAGATTTTCTCTGAACAGATAGACTCAGCAGTTAACCCTACAGACTTGGTCTTTGAGATAAAGAGGACAAAGATAAAGACTTCATCAGGAAGAGTAGTTAATGGATATCATATAATACCTACTGAGATGGAGTCCTTTGTCAAAGAAAAGTTCAGACCGAATTTATTTAACTCAGAAGAACAAGAATTTCGTTGGATTATACCTGTTGAAATTGTTGAGTTTCTTAAAGATAAAGATGGTGAACCTATATCTCTTATTGATTTATTTTTACTTTTAAAAGATAATTTTAGTGGTATAGAAGAAAAAGATTTGAAAACATACGCAGTGAAATTAGTTGAGAACAACGTTCTTAACCTTAGAAATGCAAGGGAAAGATGGATATGAAGTATGAACTACACGATGTCACTCGCTATTTTCATAATGTAAGAAAGAAAGATGGTTCATTAAATCCGATACTCGGTGAAGATGAACTTGCCTTAACAAGTATACTGTCTTACTTACTAGAAGATACTAACTTTGTGATTAAAGCATATAGTGGAACAGGTAAGACTGTCATCATGGATGCTATCTTTGGATTGCTACCTGATGACTTCTACTTCACAATGGAACATTTATCTGAGACTGCTGTGTGGTATGAAATGGATAAAATCAATCGTGCTAGGTTTGTGGCAATACCTGAAGCACAGAAGCTACCTGAAGCAGTAATGGAGGTTATTAAAACATGGGGTGATGGACGAGCTGCTCAGCGTAAAAGAACTGATGTAACTATTAAAGAAACTATAACACAAACGTTAAATGCTAAGTATGTATTTATGTGTGTAGCAGTAGAAAATGCTAAAGGTATAACCTACTTCGATGCTGAGTTAGAACGTAGATGTATGATAATGCACACTAATCCTACAGTTAAACAGACGGAGAGGGTAGTGAAACATAAGTTAATGAATGCGGCTTTACCAAAGAGCTTTCTAACTACTATGACTGATGAAGAGATAGAAGGCCTAAGGAAACATTTTGTAGATGCTATATGTCGTAGAGATGAAGATGGTGCTATGAAGATTAAAAATCCTTGTGCGCCATTCTTATTTGAGGCTATTCCTAATGTATTTCCAGTATCACGTTCTAAGGTTCAATACTTATTAAACCTTATAAATGCTGTAGCCCGTTTCTACCCTGATGAAATTATAAGAGTAGAGAAGGAAGGAGATGTATATGGATTGGTTACACCTAAACATAACTGGTTAGGATTAAGAATATATCTTAACTCCTTTGTATCTGAATGTTTACATATGCCAAGTCATGGAACAGATATATTGAAATTATTTCCAGATACTAGACTAGACAGGTTTGGTTTCGCTGATGGAGATACTGTCAGAATGTCACCAAATGAGTTAAAGAAGTTAGCAAAGGCTGCTGGGCTACCCTTTACTAAGATAGAACCTATTTTATCGGCATTAGTTATGACGGGGTTCTTAGAAATGGATGAGGATAAAGGTAAGAGAATGTATTACAAGAGTCCTTTGATTACTGAACCAGTAGCAAAAATAAATTGGAGTGAGTTAATTGAAGAAACAGAAAACTTTATGGCAAAGAACTGGCCTACCGTGGCTGGGGAATACAATGAGCGCTTTTGTAGCAATCTTACGATTGTTGACCCGTTTACTGGGAACAACATTGAGTTGGGTAAGAGAGCAAAGAGCGCATCAAAAGTAGAGAGCGCAGATTATCCTAAGATTTTTAAATCTAAAAAGGATTCAGAAATAGAAACATATAAAGCTTTCCTATTGAAAGCTGAAGGAGATTATAATGAAAAAGAATACGAGTCAATCAAAACCTTTTACGAAAAAGGTTAGACTCCCCACAAGGAACCAACAGTTTGCTGTTGTGATAGAAATGTCCGGTGGTTCTAGATTCAAAGCTTTATGCGAAGATGGAAAGACACGCATGGTTCGTATTGGTGGTAAACTAAAACGAAGGATGTGGACAAGAGTAAATGACCTTGTATTAATACAGCCGTGGGTTGTGCAATGTGACACAAAAGCAGATTTAGTATATCGTTATTTACCAACAGAAAGAAATTGGGTATTGAGAAGAGATATAATACCTGAGGAGTTAAACATATGGCAGACGTAAAAGGAATAGAAGCTACGTATATGGATTTTACTCGCAAAACAGCGAAGTATCCAAAGCGCAGAGAAAAAGAATACCTAATGATAGGTTTAATGAATGAAGCCGGTGAAGTCGGTGGAGCATTTAAAAAAGAGATAAGAGATAGAGTGGATAATAAAGAATTGATTATAGATGAAATGGGTGATGTCCTATGGTATCTCACGCGATTATGTGATGTATATGGTGTGAAAATATCAGACCTAATGGTTAATAATATGGATAAACTCTTTAGCCGAATGACTCATGAAGAAGGAGAGGCATATAGAAATGGTAGTTGATATAAAGAAACTAACTGTATCAAGTGATGAGCAACGAGAAGGTTGGATGGAACTACTTAGTAAGGCCGGACAATACCATCATGATATGGCTGAGCGTTTTAAACCTAGTCTTATTGGTTTAGAAGGAGATGCTATAGGAGCTGATGAAGATATATATAGAATCCATACCGCATGGAGTAGAGGTATAAGGGATGCTGTTAAACTGATTGATATGTGGAAAGTTGAGGAAGAGGACGATATAAAGGAAATAGATGGTTAAAGCAACACGCCATGATGCATCAGCGCCATTATTAAGGTTAATCCTTAAACAAATCAAGGAAATAAACGAGAAATTATGAAAATACCACTCATAGCAACTATAAATAAAAGAACCATTGACCTGAGAGATGGTACACTAAAAGTAAAGGTTTACAGAAACAGTGGGACTGAAGCAGCAGATTCGCCATACAAACCTTATTACTATATGCCTAACAGTGAAGGTCAAGAATATAATACGATAGCTTCTAGTGATAAAGTTAAGTTATCTAAACATAATTATATACCAAGTAAGGATATACTACCCCCTACTGCTGTATTTGATGGAGGAAGAGAAGCCCTTCTAGAACGACTCTTGATAGAACACCCTGAGTTCTTTAACCAGTATCCTAATACTGATGACCTAAAGACCTTAGTGTTTGATATTGAGACTCATTCACCAGATGGTTCATTTCCATTTGGGGAGAAGTACCCTGTCGTAGCCATAGGTATGGTAACTTCGTGCGGTAAGCGTGAAGTGTTGCTATGGGACGGAGAAGATGATAGAGATGTTTTACTTAAATTCGCTGAATTTATCCATGACTATGACCCTGACATTGTAGTGGGTTATAATCTAGTAGGCTATGATATACCTCAGATATTACATAGAGCGGCTTATCATGGCCTTAAAGGGTATAAAAAGATACTTAACAGAGATAATAGTGAATGGGGATGGGAACCCCCAGAGAATCAGAAAGATTTGAAGATGAACGCCGGAGGACGCATAATCCTCGATTTACTGCGCTGGACACGACTCGATTACTCCCTTTCAGGAATCCCACGAGGACTGAAGAGCGTGTCTAGGAACTTTGGTCTAGACCCAATTGAGCTCGATTTTACTGAGCACGATTTACTAGACTACAGTATGGAAGAGATAAATGAATATGTATTGAGCGATGTTGATGCTACCATGTATTTATTTAATCACTACTTCCCACAAATCCAGTATATCGCAGAGACTCTATGCGTCCCTCTAGCAACTTATGTCAATGCTCCACCTAGTTATATTACTAAAATATTACAAGGAAGGAGCTTATTTGAGCAAGATATATTAACGCTTGATAGGAATAAAGAGAGACATAGTGAAATCTTTAAGGAAGATAAAGGTAATTATCAAGCTGCTCATATACAGTTGTATAGGCCCGGCTTCCACCAGAGAAATATAAAGATTGATTTTAGTTCTTACTACCCTTCCATAGCCATGGCCTTGAATTTAGGGCCTGATACTACAGAAATAGTAGGCTATGATGACTATTCTAATGAAGTAGAATTCAAGGATGGTATACTTTATGTACCTGATAACAAGGTGGGTAAAAGACTAATGCTTAAAATAGACCAGTCTAGGAAGAGCTGTCTATATAATATGTGTCATACCTTTAAAGAAATGCGAAAGCCTTATAAGCTAGGTAAAACTAAAGAGGATAAGAGTAAATCAAATGCTCTTAAAATAATGGTGAATACATTCTATGGTGCAAACGCTAATCCTTACATTACTTATGGTGACATGGGTGTTGGTATTACTATCACAGCAATTGCGAGGTGGCTCCTTCTGGCAGCTGTCGATATTATCCGTGCGAGATATGGAGAAGATGCTGTGGTATACGTTCATACTGATGGGATTAATACTAATGTGGATGTTGATGAGTCATGGCTTACCATCCGATTACGGAGACTAATAAAACATGTTATTACTATTTCTGAGCCTGAGCACATTGAGATGGATAAAGACTACTTTAAAGAAGGTGTATGGTTACAAGTAGGTAATTATGTATTAAGAAATGAAGATGGTTCTCTTACTAAACACGGAAGTACATTTAAATCTACATCTCGTTCAAAATTCTATCTGTCGGTATTGGAAAAGTTAATAGACGCAAGGATGAAAAACGTAGTGGATGCTAAATTTATAGAAGATTTATATTCTTTAGATGCATATGTATTAGAAGATTTTATAATGCGTAAGTCTCAAGGTAGGGAAAAAGATGAGTATAAGTCCGAAACAGATTTGATAATGAAATTAATTGAACAAGGAGAAGAGATAGGTATGACTCCTGCACAAGGTACCACTTACTATTATTGTAAGACCCAAGAAGGATATAAACTTAAAGAGAGTATAAAAGATATAGAAGAAATAGATATAAGATACTACTGGGACACTATATCAGGACTACTTAATAAGTTTAAATTAAAGGAATGGGTTAGAAAAAAACCACCACTAACGTTACTTGATAAGAAACAACAGAGCTTAATGGAGTGGTTATGACGCAATCTTTATATAGTTCTACGTTAGAGTTATATAATAAGGTTCTGTTTGCGGAGACGTTAAGAACCTTAGAGAATGATAAAATGGACGAGAATGAGAAGAAACCGTTATCAGCTTTTTTACAGGAAGCTGAGGTCAAAATAGTTTGGCGCGAAGAAGAGAAGACGAAAGTAGGCAGAGGAATGATTACGAACGATGATAATAATTTTGTTTACCTAAAGGGCGAGAAAGGTACAGTCATAGTTAATAAGAAGGACATTATAGCTATAAAACAATAGATATTATGACTACCAAGATGACATTACATACAGGTAATCCCCAGAAACAAGGATACCTAGATATAGAGATAGATAGACCTAAAAAAGGTAAGTTACGTATAATGCCCGTATCAGATAGTCCTTGGGCTCCGACTGGTTTTGGTACCAATACTAGGAATATAGCAGCTTTACTTTATGCTGATGGTCACCACATAGGGTATGGTGGGTGTCAGAACCCTGCACATCTGAAGTGGAGTACACCATGGCCTTTAAACCAAACGGAGACGTGGGCTCATTTTGAGAACTTACCCATCATGCACCCCGGTCAGGAACGCTTCGGAGAAAAATCCTTTCCTCAATGGATAGCTAAATATAAACCGGACGTAATACTTGCTCATTTAGATTTTCAAATGTTTAAACATATGACTGATAATAAGGAACCTGCTTCTGTTAATTTTCCAATTAAAAAACCAGATGGAACTCCTTTTAGTAGAAAGGAGAAGATGGAAATGATGACAGGGGCTTTTAAAGAGGTTGAAAAGATAAAGAGAAACGCCTATAAACTCGCCGTAATTATACCTTATGATGGTGAGCCTTCTATACCTGCATGGAAACAACAACTTGATAATATAGAATTTCCAGTTGCTATGTCAAGGTATGGACAGCTGGGGTTAAAGAAAGATTTCGATTGCGATGCAACATATATTCCACACGGGGTTGATTCTGATTTATTTAAACCAAAATTAAAACCTCTATATGGTGGAAAAGAAAAACCTAAAAATACATTCGTTGTTGGGTGTGTAGCTAGAAACCAACACCGTAAGAACATACCTCGACTTATAAAGGGATTTGCTCAATTTGTTAAAAAGAGAAACCTTTCACCAAAAGAAGTAAGGCTTATCTTACATATGGATTGGAACGACGCTATGGGGTGGAAAATCCCAGAGTTTAGTAAACAGTATGGAGTAGAAAAATATCTTATGCCACCATTAATGGGTCATTTGGATTCAGGAGATTCTATCACTGATGCAGATATGGCTGATTTATATAATTGTATGGATGTCTTTGTACTACCTACTGGTGGTGAAGGATTCGGTATCCCTACACTAGAAGCTATGTCATGTGGTGTGCCTATATGTGTAACTAATTACACTACAGGTTATGAGCTAATAGCTAGTAAAGACCCTGAGTGTGAGGAGGTACCTATGTATCCACTAGGTGGACATCATAATGATGCTAATCCTAATGGTAGAGACCATTTAGAAGAATCAGATATCTGTGAGAGAGGTATATTAATACCTTACAAAGATATGTGGTGGGATACTCCTGCAAGAGCAGCTCCACAACGAGCTATAGCTTCAGAAAATGCTATATGTGAAGCACTAGAATATTACTATGATAACCCCGAAAAGAAAATAGCGGCGGGAATTGCAGGACGAAAACACGCTATTGAACACTATAGTTGGAATGCTATAGGAAAAAGATGGATTGACTTCTTTAATGATGTCACGGAGAAATTGAAATGAACTTAGTATTTGGAATGGATGGAGTCATATGCACTCCATGTAAAGACTACACTGAAGTAGATAGAGCGAAGCCACTAGCAAATGTAAAAGAATTTATGCTATGGTTGAGAAAAAATGACCACCATGTAACTATATGGTGTAAAAGACCTAACTCATTAGACTGGGTTATGTCAACTAAAGAATGGTTAGCAGAAAATGATATACCGTACGATAGGGTTTTATTCGAACGACCTTACAACCCTGTATTGGTGACTGAAACCCCACCTAACTGTAAGTATTATAAGCACGACAACGATTTAAGTGTTGTAGCTGGATTATTTGAGGATTGGAAAAATGACTATCGGAATGAATGGACCGCTAGTAAAAGTTAAGTGGCATGATGCCGCGCAGCAGGTGAAAACACATTCTATCAATATAGCTAACCCCGTAGAGAATCTTTCTATTTCAGAGAGTATAGGTGAGTTAGTAGCTAATGATGATAAAGCTATTGTTTTAGTCAGTCATTGGAATGATGTTGATGGAGTAGATATATTAGCTATACCTAAAGATTGGTGTACTAAGATAGAAGTATTAGAAGTAGTAGGAGAAGCAATAACAGACCCATGTATTATAGAGAATTTGGAATCCCAGCAAGAATAGCTAAGTGTAAAAACGTCGAAGATATAGAAAAACTAACAAAGAAGTATAACGGTAAGAAGAACTGCTATGCTAGTGTATATGTGTTTGATGAACTGAGAATGAAAGATGATAAAACAAACTACGAAACTGCATTACTTAATACTATATGGTTTGACTTTGATGATAATAAAGATATCAAGAAATGTCTTATGGATATTAGAAGATTCATACGTCAGTTTTGTAAACCCTTAGGTATAACACCAAGAATATATCTTACCGGTGGTAAAGGTTTTCAAATGAATATTGATTTTTTTTCATATGTTGAAATACCTGACCATATTAAACGAAAAGTATTAAAAGAATATATACTTAATCTAAAGAATAAATATAAACTAAAAACGTTAGATGAGATATGTATTAATAATAGCGTCTCTTGTATGAGACGTATACCAAACACTCAGTATATCTCTAAGATTACTGGTGAAACAACAGGAGTGTGGTGCACACAATTCCCTGTCCATGATATAATGAATCTCACGGTAGAAGAGTTATATGGAATGGCTTGTGAATCTAACTTCACTATACCTCCTGAGAAAAGCACAAAGGCGCAAAGAAATTTTGTGGAGTTTGTGTGTGACATGTATGAAATAAAACATACTGTTTCTAACAGTGTAGATTATTTACTGAATAAAATAGCTGAAGCAGCGGGCTCTATTAAGCATATTAAATACGCTTCATTAGGCAATGAATACATTAAGCCCCCTAGAAGATGCATAATAGAGCTAATAGAGCGTAATATAAAGCGTGAACATAGCAGTCATGAGCAAAATAATATAATTGCTTTTGAACTGATAAATGGAGGATGGTCTGATAGAGATATATCTTTCGTGTTCATGAGTATATATAATGAGCCTTCGGGCGATTGGGGTTGGTATTCTGACGATTTAGATACTCCCGGACGTCATATAGAGGCCATGCGAGAGAAAGCTTTAAATAGATATTCAGTGGATAAGTTAATACAGTTAGGAATATGCAAGGGCGATAAATGCTCTTGTACCTAAAAAGGAGAAAGAAATGGCAAACTTAAAAAGAGTAGAGAAAAGACTAGATACAGTCGAAGGATGGCTAAAAGAATTTGAGAAGGGGACTGGTCCCGCTCAAACAATGGAAAATCTTAATTGGTTAGTAGGACAAACGAGAATGTTAGGAGACAGACTTTCACAAGCTGAACAGGCTGTTGGCGAACTACAGGGTGCACTAAAAACTAATAACGAAATTCTTCAAGGATTTTTGGATGAAGAAGAAATAGTTAAAGATTGGGAATTGTATATAATGAAAGTTCAGAAAAAGATGGAAGAAGATAACGATGCCCTTCAAGAGTCAGAAACAGAGAGCTTGGATGTACAAGAACAAACCGAAGATGGCGAAGAAGTGGGAGAGTGAAACACCTAAGGGTGCGAAACTTCCTACAAAACTGAAACCAAAAACGAAAAAGAAGAGAGTGAAAAAACGCAATTATTAATGCAAAGATGAACAAAGGTGATTAATATGGCAGAATGTTATACAGATATATACATAGCTCGTTACGAGGTATACCCTAACGTGGACCCCACAGGTTACTGTGTCGGTTTCCGCGCCAAGTGTGTCCCTAACGACCTATCAGGATATTGGGATACCGTCGTACCAAACGCGGATATTCCAAGCGGAAGCACGGATACTGATATTTGTGCTCTCGCATGGGACGGCTATGGAACCCCCGTAGCTAATGGACTAGGAACAACCATCACAGCATGGGCAGACAAAGAGATGGTAAAGACTCCACTTATTGGTGAGCTTTATAAAAAATTAGAGGAGCCAGCTGAGTGATACTATGGTTAAAGAATCTAAGAAATTGGGTAAGGTAATAGAGGAACTTAAAGACGACGGTGTAAAAGTTGAAGTTATTAAGGCCGCACCACCCGTAAAGGAATTAAAGCCTGACTTGGCTGAAGATGAATATGTTGAAGAAAAGGATTATGAAACAATCGAACGATTGGGTATGACATATCTTGTCAACAAGAAGTTAGGTACCATGAAGAGGATGATTTAATGCCTGCAAAGAAAGCAGTGGCTAAGAAAGCAGTGGCTAAAACATCCGATATCGTCGAAATCGACGGTGTCAAACTTAAAAAGTTATACGATGATGAAGGAAACTTCGCTAAGTATACTAAAAAGCTTGACTAAAGGGAATGCTAACTTCCCGCAATGCTTGCGAGTGTAATCCTAAAAAAGATTGCACTTGTGGGCGCCGAGTGTTAGTAAATTTTAAGAATTAGAAAAAGGCTTTTATAGTAGCCTAAACTATAGTAATGAACCGCGAAAGGAGTGGTAGTAAATGTTTAAAAACGAAGTATCAGAATTTATATATAAGAGAACATATTCTCGATGGTTAGATAAAGAGGACAGACGTGAAGACTGGCCCGAAACAATAGAAAGATTTATTAGTTTTATAATTTCAGAAAGAAAGAATATACCCGATAAATCTATATCAAAGATAAGAAAGTATATGCTGGAGTTTTCCGTTATGCCTTCTATGAGATTTTTATGGGCAGCAGGTCCAGCAGCTAAAGCTGATAACACTACTATCTATAACTGCTCCTTTGCTAAAATTAATTGTATTGAAGCTTTTGCGGAATGTTTATATGTATTGATGTGTGGAACTGGATTTGGTTTCTCAGTTGAATCTAAAGAAGTAAGTAAGTTACCTGTAGTACCAGAAATAAAATCAGGTCAGGGAATAGCTAAAGTTAATATAGAAGATTCTAAAGCTGGTTGGTCTGACTCAGTGAAAACATTAATGACAAGCCTGTATTGTGGACAGAATATTTATTTTGATTATTCAGATATTCGATTAGAAGGAGCTAGACTAATGACTATGGGAGGAAGAGCCTCCGGTCCTGCCCCACTAATTAAACTACACGACTTCATTCGTGAAACAATGCACAACGCACAGGGACGACAGATAACTACACTAGAAGCTCATGACATATGTAACCAGATAGCAGAGATAGTTGTCGTTGGTGGTGTCAGACGTAGTTCACAGATTTCCTTGAGTGATTTAACAGACAAAGAAATGAGGCATGCTAAGGATTGGCCTTTTCCTATCAAGAGAGCAATGGCAAATAACAGTGCTATCTTTAGAGAAAAACCATCAGCAGCTGATTTTCTTATAGAGTGGGGAGCATTAGCTAAGTCAGGTACTGGTGAAAGAGGTATATTTAATCTTTCCTCAGCTCAGGCTAAATCTCCTACACGCCGTTACGCTCCACTCATACAGGGTACTAATCCTTGTGGAGAAATAATGTTGCGGGATATGCAATTCTGTAACCTCTCGGAAGTAGTAGTAAGAGAAGAGGATGACTTAGATACTTTGTTAGATAAAGTAGAAACAGCAACGTGGCTTGGTGTTATACAAAGTTCCTTTACCCACTTCCCATACCTTAGAAAGGAGTGGAAAAAGAATTGTGACGTAGAAGCGCTGTTGGGTGTTAGTTTGACTGGACAGATGGATAACCCCTCGGTCTTGACCTCGGAGGCACTAGCAGCCCTTAAAAGCCGTGTTTTGCGTATATCTCGCAAAGCATCAACACTACTAGGAACTAAAATGCCAGCAGCTACTACTTGTGTAAAGCCTTCGGGAACTGTTTCACAACTTGTTGATTCAGCATCAGGAGTACACCCTCGATACTCCCAATACTACATACGTCGTTATAGAATCGCAGCCCGTGACCCATTATTTAAAATGTTAAAGGATATAGGTATACCAGCTAATCCTGAGAATGGTCAAACAAAGAAGGATGCATCTACGTGGGTATTAGAATTTCCAGTCAAATCTCCTGAAGGTTGTATAACTAGAAAGGATGTTTCTGCACTGGACCAATTAAAACATTATAAAAACTTACAACATAACTGGTGTGAACACAACGCTAGTATGACTGTATACGTCAGAGATGATGAGTGGTTTGAGGTAGGGAACTGGGTTTATCATCACTGGGATATAATTAATGGTGTATCTTTCTTACCGTATGACGGTGGAAATTACAAATTAGCTCCTTATGAGGAAATAGACGCCACAACCTACGAAAGGCTTATAAAGACCCTACCCCTAATTAACTATACACATTTGTCTAAATATGAGCATGAAGACAACACTCAGGGTAAAGCCGAGTATGCTTGTGTTGGCGATAAGTGTGAAATATAGGAATAAAATATGGTAAATTACACAGTAGATGATTTTACAGAAAGCGCACAAGATATGGCAGCCTTACTCGCTTTATTAGAAACGAAATTGGAAACCATTGCTAATACAAAGACAATACACCTTTGTGAAGTATATAAAGACGCCACCAACGGTGGATATAGTTACGCTCTAGTAGTGGACGCTTAAGTATGCCTAGTGAACAAGATATAACAGGATATGGTCGTAAGATGGGCAGAGACGCCGGTCTAAACGAAAATGGTATGATGATGAGTGTTGTTAGGTTAGATGGTGAGAGAATGGTAGAGGGTAGTGTATCTGCTCGAACTATATACCCATCTAGTTCAGAATCTAATGGTGGTCAAGGAGACGTAGGAGATTATGCTTCTACACGTGCTCGTGCATTACCTAACGGTGATGGAGCAACAGGAAATCCAAGAGGCTAATACTAATTATCTCTGCTGTTGAAATACTCAGCTAGAGTTGGTGGTTTCTTATTTATAGATAGACCTATATCAAACCCATTAGGGCCTAGATTAATTTTCTTACCTATAATTCTATAATTACCACTATAATCTTTATTATCGGTCTTTATACGAACAACATCATTCTGTTCAAGATATGCACCTTCGGAAACTTTTAAACCATATTCGTACTGATTTGTTAAATTAGCTTCAAATATTTTTATAGCAAAGTTTTTACAATCTGCTGGTGATTCGAGATTCTCATTCGTTAACTCTAAATAGTTTCTATCAAAGGCAGCTATAGCAGTATCGTGTGTAAACGTACCCTTTACTCCTCCCCTTCCATTAACTACTATTAAAGTAGGTATCTTTCTTTCAGTTATATTTAAATCAATGATATTTATATTATCAGAAAAACTCATCTGTATTTGGTCAGTCTCTAAGTCGCTCTCAAGCTCTATTACGAGTTGGCTATTTACACCATCATCAATTAATCTAATTATATTAGGTCTCGGTAACGTCCCGCTAGTATTGATAACTTTAGCTAACATAGTCTTGATTACATCGAGCACTGTAGTAACGCCTCTAATAGGAGGTGATATACTTTTAGTGGTGGGCGAAGTATCGCCTATAAAATCAGTCTTAATCTTATCATCTAATTTAGCTTTCTTCAATAGCAAGGGAATAGCAGCGCCTAGAGTTAGGCCATCTATATTGTCTTCATTATCTAAAACAATCTTTGCTTTCTCAGCTTCTCCCCCTTTAATCATATAACCAAAACCATCTTCAGCTATAATACTTAAATCATTAAAGGTAGGGTTAGACCTCTTTATCCATCCTCTAAAGATAGGAGTAGCGTCTGATTCATGGAGATATAATGTTACTTCTTCATTCCACAATCTACGATTTCCCTGCGCTGTGGCAGATATTTTAAAAGATAAAGTGGCAGCTCCCATCCCTCCGGGATGAGCATAAGAAGCCTCGGTATAATCTACCGCTCTACCTGCAATTTGAATTTTAGGTAATAAGTCTATACTAGACATCAGAAGGAACCTGTCCAACTCTTATTGAATTCACCAGTCGCTCCCAGTGGGAATGGGTCGGTCATTAACCTACCCGCAGGGTCTATTAAGGCTATCTCTTCTACTATCATATTAAATGTATAGTTATTAACTGCTCTGGGACCATCTGCACCAAAGGTTTCTTGGAGGTTATCTATAACACCCCAGAATCTTACATAAGTACTATCTTTTTGTCTTTCATCCCAGTAAACTCTTCTACTTTCACCTTGTAGGCGACGTATCATGCGGAAATAACTATGTTGGGTATTATCCTCTGCTTGTGCTGCCCATGATGTACCAGTAAAACTAGAATAATCTCCCAAGTCCACACTTGTAAAGCTTATTTTCTGAATAGGAGTACCAGTTCTTTGAATATGTACTCTACCCTTACGAGATACTGCTTGATAATATGTACCAGCTCTCGTAACAGAAACATCACTAGTAATAGGATGTGTAACTAAACCATAAGCAGAATTATCTACTTCTTTAATTAATACATTATTAGCTTGATTGGTGTCAAATATATTTTTTATACCGGGCCAAAAACCATAGCTATTAGATACTCTGGGTCCTTCTAACACCATTCTTAAAGGATAGTGTTCGGTGGTTCCCCACGTATCTTCTAAAGTTTGACCAACTCCAGAACTCGTAGCAACTTGCGTAACATTAAAAATATTTGGAAAAACAGTTTCATTACCATCAACTGGTACTAGTTTAGGGGTTGTTCTAGTCCCATCATTATATACCTTACTATAATTAGGTAAAGCATCATATATATTTATACGTCTTATACTTCCTGTTATAGCATTAGCAGTAGTGACAGATAAAGGTGCGAGCTCAGAAGAATCTCCATACTGACAGAAAATACTATCATCTCCATCCCAACCATCTGCTGCTCCACTACCTAACCAATACATTTTATCCATAGTATCAGTAGTAGTACTGTCCTTCTTAGGGAAGAAGGCATATTTATAAGAACCTATGTCTGATTTTTGATTAAAACCAGCGGCGTTAAGAAGAGTATTAATATTACTACCACTAAATTTAAAACAGTAACCATATCCCGATACTTCTGCACTATCCACAAAGGCACCACTAATTTGTACTTCAGTTACATCTGCATTGGTGAGCTCAAGACTATTCTCGAGCCTATTAAAAGTCCCTGCACTTGCTCCACTTAAACTTATATTAACCCAGTCAGTGGGTACGTCAAAAGTCACTGGACCAGATTTAGATAAGGGTGCGGAATTCACAAAATATCTATTACCAGATAGGTTATAATTATCATAATTAGTAGCAGTCATAGTAAATTCTCTATCTAGTTTAGTATTATCTTCTATCTCTAACGTTTTCCATTCTAAAGTTTGATGAATAGTTCCCATACGACGACCAGAAAGGTATTGTAATGAGTATGTCCAAGGAGGTTGTGGACCTCCAGTGGAGTTATACTCGCTTGTAGTACCAGTTTGACTAGTTCCCATACCTAGTCCGGGTGCATAATTTGCTATATCAATAAAAATACTATTAGTTTGACCTGTTAAAAGCATTAATAAATATTCAGAGGGTAACGCCCCACTCATATTACCATCTTTAGCTGCTGGTAAATTTGAGTCATTTAACCGATAAAGACTAACACTAGAATTGGCTATCGGCCAAGTTCCTAATCCACTAGATACAGTCCAGTCCTTTGTCAGACTGTCACCGGGAGTGTTACTATAGGCAGCTTTAGTAAAATCATTACTATAATTACTGGAGTGAGCATTATTAACCTTAGTAGGATAAGTTCTAAATCCTGTTTCAGAACCAGTAGGGTAAGAAACTATTCCAGATATTCTAAATGTTTTAACTCTATTACCACTTATACTACTAACATTAGCTCCTGATAGATTAGCAGCAGATGAAGGTTGTGCTGACATTCTAGCTAAATAATATTGGTCGGCAAAACTAAAGAAATCATTAAGTAAATATTGGTCTACTTGAAATCTTGTTGCTCTAGTAGCATCTGTGGACCACGGGGTTGCATAATTCAAAGGGGTAGCCGGCATTGATGTATTAGAACCTGTAAGATTCATAGCTCCTCCAGAAATAATCGATTGAGAATCTCCACCATTACTTAAACCCATTGGGTCTACTCTATAAGTATAAGAAACTCTATGTGTATTATCTGTAGTCATTGTTTCATCGGTAAAATAATTACCAGTACCCAAAAATTTACTACCATCGTTTAATTCCCATGAGTTCCATAATTTATAGTAAGAAGTTCCATCATCCCATCTATAATTACTTAGAGATACGTTAGAAGCTTTAGCCCTACTCTGAGAAAAGTCGAAAGTTACAAATCGTTCTGGGTCTTCAGCACGTTTTACAGGGTCTCCAGCACTCAAATAACAAAGAGGAGTAAAGGCTTGTTGATATCCGTTCCTATCAGAGAGTAACCCTCTAGCACCTAAATTAATCCACGTGTCGGATGCAGCGCATATAAACAATCTAAATTTATCCATAGCAGTAGCATACTCCATCTGATTAGACCTAGGTGGTTGAGGTTGATTGTCGACTTCTATTGTAGTCTTACATTTAATCATTTTCACGCTATTAATTCTAATAACTGAAGAACCCGAAAGTACTGGGTCCCCACTAGCCATTGCAGCTAGTATATCATCGAAACCTTCTTCATTATCAGATATATCAAGACGTGAGGTTTTGAAATCATATTTTATAACATGGTTTCTTTTATATTCACCAGAACCTGCCCACCCACCAGTCTCGTCATACATTCCTAAAGCCAAATCACAATCGATATGTACTTCTATAGGAGCAGTATTTCCGGCTGGTTCATTTAAATAAGCCAATTCAGCATTTGTTAAAGTAGGTGCTATAAAGCCATATATTCGCTGAGGACCTTCATACTCAAATATAGAATTGTCTATACCTGATTTAACTATCCTTTTATCTGCTTTCATTATACCTGTAGCTTGCCCGTCTATCATCTTAGCTCCAGATACACCTGTATCTTTTTGGTAAGGTAATGGGTAATTATCTGCTAAAGAACCAGTTGCTTGTGCTGAATAATAAGATGAAGCAAAACCTTCACTATTAATCATCTGAACTACAGGGTAATATGTACCCGTAGCCGTGTAGGTATGTTTAACCTTTATAGATTCTTTAGGGTCTGTTAATTGTATCCATTGGTAATTAGAATATCTTTTATCATTTGTTTGTACACCGGAAGGGGTTTCTCCATCTCCCCAGTCTACATATATAGCTGCTATATTGTTATCTGTTCCTGATATAGTTGTCTCATACTCAGTAAATACAGTTCCAGTTCCAGCTATTGGGGCCGCAGGCCCACTCAATCCTGTCCATCCTAATCCCATTTAAATCACTCCGTTCATGGTGTTGTCACTCTCCAAGCTACTTCTTTTGAGGAACCTACTTCTTGTACTGTAGTTCCCCTAATATTAGTATAATCATATACAAATAATTTTGCACTATGCGTCAGTGTCAGGGCTGAATTTTCAACTTTATCATAAGCATCTCCGGTAATATCTCCAGAAGTTTGGTCTATATTATCTGCTTTAAATACATATTCGGATGCATTTTGAGGTACCATATAGCATTTATTATAGAGTATAACTTCTTCTATTAATCCATCATAAGCCGTAGCTTCTAGACCACCAGAATATGTTCCTAAAAAGGTGTCATCTGTAGCAGTAAATACTGCGGTATTAGTAGAGTCATCTTCGTTAGTACCATTTATAAACATGTTTAGTAAAGTACCGTTGGGGTTATGCTTGTTATATGTTATAATTATAGACATAGGAGTTTGACCATCATATCTAACCTTAGTCTTACTCATCATAACAGTATCGGAACCATTTATTTTTGTTACAATACGTCCAGCATTGTCACCAGTTCCTTCTATATAAATATTAAAATCAGTGTCACCATGACTTACTAAATAGCAGTCACGACCAGATGAAGCTGCAAAAGATGTGATGTGGCATACTAATGTCCACTCATCTAAATCCTTCCACCCAGTGTTAGTAGCAGTTGGTATACTTATACATCCCTGAGCTACAGTACTTTCACTAGATAATTGTATAGCATAACCTTGTGAACCTTCGATGTTAGCTCTTACTTTAGAGCCTACTGTAGTCGTTAAAGTAGTAGAAGTAATAGGTGTAGTAGTATAGTCATAAACGACGGTGGCTGGTTTAGCAGCTGGCGTGTCAGGAATTTCATTACCCTTTATAACCATCTTAGCATTATGATATTTATTCATTATACTATTACCAGAGACATCTACCATCAACATTCTATACCACGTGTCATCAGCGTCCTCATCCCATGAGAACTTGAGCGACCTTAAATCTTGATTAGTAATATCATATAAACTTCCACTCTCTTCTATTACGTTAAACAGGGGTTTAACTGAAAGGTTAGTAACAACAGGTACTACATCTTTGAATCCCCATAAGAAATGAGGTTTAAATATACTTGCTTCGTCTCCCGTAAAGTCAGTATTAGTCATCTCTACTGAGTGATTCGCCATCGGTGAGGATAGACCTAATACCAATTTAAAGTCATCACTAGGCTCTATTCCGCTTACATCGATAAGGCCCTTCACATCTAAACTTAGCACTTCGTCTACATAAGCCGTTTTTATATCTAACTGAGCTCCCGTTCGCTCTTCTTCATCATAAGCGCCATAACCAAAATCACTCTCTAATTCTAAATTACCACTAGGGTCTGGGTCTAATATCCATTTCTTACCATAGGTAGAAGAACGTCCATTAGTAGCTACTAAACTAGCATTATAAAAGTATCTAGATTCATTATAGGTAGAGCCTGTCATAGCTACAGTAGGGGTCGTAACCGAGCCACTTAAAGTGCCTAATAGAGCTACGTTATCATAAGCTTTATCATTTCCCTTAGTACCTGAAACATAAGTTTGATATGAACCAGCAGATGCTGCGCTATTAGTAGGACCGTTGAATGCTTGCATAGTTATCCAGTACTTAATAGGGCCTGCTAATAATCTTGGTAAATTATTATCATTAACCCATGTAGGTAAAGGTTCATTGAATGTAATAAGAGCGTCTGTTATTTCCTTTACTGATAGATTAGCAGAACGTTTATCAGTTACTTCAGCAGAACCAGTCACTTGAGCATTGGTTCCAGTGTTACCATGAACCCATATCATATAGAATGGTCCATTTGTACCATCTCCCACGTCAAATATACTAGGATTAGTTACCACTATACTATTAAGAGGTATGTCAGTAACAGTGTCATGAGTCACACTAGAACCTTCCATAATCGTAGGAACGTCTATAATTCTACTAGATACTAATATGTTCTCTCGTTTAGCCCAATCAGTGGTTTTAATAGATGCATAAGAAGTTCCTTTTTGTGACAGTCCTTGATTAGACAAGACATTCTGGGCTCCAGTCTGAAAATGTAAATAGTCGACTTCTGAGCCATCCCCAGTAGCTGCGCCGAAGGATACATTAATACCTTGCTGACAAGCGGGTGTTTGATATCCGTTTGCATCTAAAGCTGCGGCTGTAGGGGAAGCTAATCCATAGTCAAGTCCACCTGCTTGCTTACATTGTCCACCATAATAATTTGTAAATCTATTTGTTGCTGCTCCAGAAACCATCGATTTCCAAGCTTGAAGAGTACCTAAATCATTAGGTAAATTTGGTATAAAATTAGATTGTGAAAAACCATTCCACATCATCCAAGCGTATTTTTGATTACTATTTGTGTTAGGTAATGTAGCGGCATCGTCAAACCCGAAAGTAATGTAAGTAGGATTTACACGCTTATAAAGTGAGTCTCCTCTTTCGTTTGCTGGGTCCATACTTCCCGAGGTTCTATCACCCATAGGAGTAGACACTTGATTATTTTTTATAGATATAGGCATAGTAAATACACCTGCACCAGTAGAATTATCAAAAATCTCAGCACCAAAGTTATTAAGTGATATCTTATCAATATAAGCTTCTGCAATTTTACCATTACCAGACCCAGCCCCACCTATAGGGAAATCTCCACTGAGTCCATATCCATTTTTATAAACGTCATAGTATGGGTCATCGTCTGTTCCGGTACCAGCTTGGACAGCCCCAGTAGTTAAACCACTACTAGCTGTAGCACCTGTCCAACTACTTCCCAATGAGAAGTTAGTCTCGTCATCACTGTAAAACCTATAGTTAGTTAACCATACGGTCATTATATTAGGCCATCTTTCTGGATTCTCATCCCAATTCCATTCCTTCGCAGAACCAGATATAGCAGGAAAATATATAGGTATAGATGGAACTTTATCTAGTAATACTGAAGCGTCTCCGTTATTACTTGTACTCCCACTAGTTACGGGTTGTATAAAATAAGCTTTACACATCATAGCATTAGAGGTTCTACCTCCTTGTGTTGGAGTGAAAAAATTACCAGCACTAGCAATATCCCAACCATTAGAAGCAGTAGTGTCAAAAACTATCTTGACATCAAAGAAATCATCCATAGGTAATTCTACCGAAGATTCATAATATTGTGCGGGGTTACCATCCTCATATCCTGAAGCACTCCAGCCAGTATGAGCTGCACCATTTAAAAAAAGATTAGCAGTATTTCCTGTACCAGCTGCACCAGACATCGCAAAGGCTGGTATACCACGACTTAAGTGACCTGATGTCCAACCTGCTCCTGAGTTTCCAGAAGCTATCCAGTGTGAAGGTCTTGTTAATAGGGGCTGCGCGGTCAACTTAGGACCAACATATCCCTCTTCATCAGTACTTTGGTTCACTGTTCTTGATATAGTAAATCCACCTACTATAGTATTATTGGTTCCAGAATAGAAGGAATCTAATCCCCTATCTAAAAATGTATCTAAACTTTCTCCTTTAACGGGAGAGTAATTAGAGAATGTAACTGTGAAATTTCTAAGTAATGTTTTATAACCTGCACCACCTAAACGTGGGTCTGCGTTATCTGCTAGAGGAACCTGAGGGTCAGCTGAACTCATTACACCACCTGACCAACCATAATCATTCATAGCGAATTGTTGGACACTACCAGAACAATATCCCTTGAATTTCATAAATTGTGCAGCCTCCAGAATAGTTGAGTCTGGTGCCGATAAAGTATCGCTTTGTGATAATCTGTTATGCCATCTTACATTATCATCTAATTGTGAAATAGCAATTGACATATTGATTTCAGGTTTAACTTGATTCATCATAGGAGATTCACGAGCTAATTTAGCTGAATTAAAATCTGAAGAATAGGTGTGGTCCATAGCCACTGGGTAAGGTATGCAGTCGGCCCATGCACAAGCGAATTGTGAATTAGCACCACCTTCAGCACCCCATAATTTATCAGAAGCTTGATTATCTTTAGAAAATTGCCACATATGGTACATTCTAAAAGAAGAAGCTCCAGTTTGGGACTTCTGCGTTGATATTTTCATATCTGAGATTGCCCATGCACTATTCTCTTCTTTCCCAGATTCAGCTGCATTAGAATTATCAGGAGTTTTATACAGCTCCTTAAATATAGTATTGTTTTTAGTTGGTTCTTGTTCAGCCCCTCCTTCATCTGACGGAGGAGTAGGAACTACAGTACTTGAAGCATAATTAACTAAAGATTTAATATGGTCCCATCTCCAAAATGGAGGGTAGATAGTATAAAATTCCATTCCATCACGATTATCTGTTTTATTTTTCCACAATCCTTCTGGTTTAGATTTATTTTTAGGTTTAATATTCATCCTAAAACCACCGGGGTTGTTTGGGTCAGCGTTAGCAAAGTACCTTGATAGAACTTGACTTGCGGTTAAATCATCTAAATCACCCGAAGCAAGCCAAGACTGCGTACCACCAATAAATAAAGCCTTAGCTACATCTTCATCTTGTGGGTCTAGATAAGCTTGACTTTTAGTAAATACATTACCGCCTACCATAGAGGTATAAACATCATCTCCTACTTCCTTACCACTAAAATCCTCAGTGAGGTATGGTATACCATTACCTATAATAGTTGTATAAATCTTAATTTGACCGGGAGTAGCAGGTAAATCTCCGACAGCTGCATTATCTCCAGTTGAGGCTAATGTAAAGCCTCCTTCGGACATAGGAATATTATTATCTTTTATTTTGTAAAGAGATACGGTTGGTAAAGAAACTGTTGAGGACAAAGAAGTCCCAGAAACATAAAAATTTAAAGTGCCGGTTGATAACTCGGCTGAACCCTGTGGGGGTGTTGGGGCAGCTTGCCCAGATAATATAAATCTATTAGCATTTGCCTTTCCTTGAAGTGTAAAATTACCGTTTGTGCTATTATAAATTGGTACATCTTTAAATTGAGCATGAAGTTCAATTAATCCATTAGCTGCTAGATTATATCTTTTATAAAACGTGTTTTTACCTATATTCATTATACTACTCCTGCGAATGTATCCACCGCAATCTTACTTCTATTCATTGTTGATTCCTTAACCTCTAGTCTATCTACGAACATTGTTTGACCATTATTACCTTGTTGTGGCTTTAATCCTCCACTATTCATAGAGTTCCTTAATATACTATCGGTTCTGCTGTTATTTATAACTTGCCCTGATTGGTTAGGCATAAAGAGTTCTGGACCCGCTTCTCCGACTAAATATGGGTTTCGTTGACCAGCATATCCACCAGATTGCATACCTGTAACATATCCACCAGTTTGAAGTTCTATTAAATCTTTAATTGGCATAGCACCCGCCATATTAACGCCAAAGCCTACACCATCAAAGGCACCAATAATTTGTTGGTTATACCATCCTTTAGAATAAGTCCACATAGGCATTGTTTTAGCGTCCCATCCGCCTGTGTTAAACTCAAAATTAATACCATTAATAGCCGCTGCAAATGCATTATATACATTTAGAAAGGCATTCATAGATATCTTAGCCATGACGACCATTGTACCAAATGGGTCTGCTTTAAATAATTCAAAACCACCCACTAATTCAGACCAAATTCCTCCAGTTCCAAACCAGTAATCATATTGCATGAATTCTGGTAAACTAAATGAAAATCCGAAAATATCATTAGGTACCATATCGCCCCAATTATAACTAGTCATGAATGTTTTGATTTCTGAAAACTTGTCTGACCAATATGTTGCAGTAAGCCATCTCAACCAACCATCAGTTGGATTAAATAAGGCTTCCCATATACCTGTAAAACCACCAACAATCGCATCTGTGATATAACTATTACCTATAGCATCCATTATTACATTATACATACCTTTAAACAGTTGGTCCATCATAAACACAACACCACCAACAAGTACACCTAAAGACATAGATATTCTCATACCCCAATTGACAAACATCCATTTCATCTCATCTAATGCAGATGCTGTCTTAACTTTCGCATCTTTCATAGATTCTCCTATAAGTCCGAAAGACCCCGCCGTTTGTACTATATAAGCTCCAGCTTTTGCGAAGGCCCATTTTATAGATTCACCCCATCCTTTAATAATTTCAATAGTAGGTTTCAATGAACCCATCACTTGTAACCCAACTACACCAATAGCGGCTACAGCTAAAACAAGAGCCGTAGTGAGGGAAAAGAGACCAGATATTACTATAGCTAATCCCTCCATAGCTTTCGTAACTAAACCTATTTTAGCCGGTTTCGGTGCTGCGCTTGCTGCGCTCTTCCCACTAGCACCAAATCGTGCCACTTTACTTTTACTAAATTTACCAGATTTATTTGGTTTAATTACTCCTCCACTCGGACCAACAACATTACCTTCTACATCCATATTGTATCCTTTTTTAAGAGGTGGTAATGCACCAACGGCAGTCCCACCACCTGCGGCACCTGCACCAGAGGCCGCGGCAGTACCACGAGAAGCAGCTAAATCTAATTCAGACTTAGCTAGAGCATTATTTACTCCTGTTTCACCAACTTTTGCAATAATATTAGTTTCAACTGCTGTAGTTTCAGCAACCGTAGCTGCCGTAGCAGTAAATATATATTGATAAAGGGTAATAAATCCTTGAGCAGTAGCTCTAATACCCGCGGTAAGACTAAATAATTTATTTAACATTGAGAATTGAATAACCAAACTTGTTACTCTAGGGCCCATAAAATCCATTGCTTTCATTAATACCTTTATAGGTAGTAAATAAGCTTTGAGTACGCCTAGCGCCATTTTACCTTGCCCAGCGAAACCTTTTAAGAAACCTATACTATCCTTTAGAAGCTCAATTAAAGCTGTTACAGCTTCCACTGCAACGTCTTGAATAGTAAGACCAAACTCGGTTAATTGTTTATTTCCTTCTTCTCCAGTCACTATAAGGTCTTGAAAGCTTGTTATACCCTCAATAATAGCACTATGGAAATTATTCATAGCTCCATTAGCTCTATCAACCCCATCACTATAAAAGAACATCATTTGAACGTTATTTTTCAAAATCTGTATTTGAGCTTGCATAGACTCATTCTGAATCCTAACCATCTCATCTAATTCCCCACCTGCATTAGCAACATCTTCCACAGCTTGACCAAACTCATCTGCATTTTGAACTAAATGAACAAAGGCAGTTGCACCACGGACATTTAAATCCTCAATAAGGGCAGTTAATAGCTCAGTATTCTTTGAGGCTTCAGGGCCGATAATGTCTGAATATTCCTTAGCTATAACAGTCAAATCCTTCATAGAGCCGTCTGCTTTCTTAATTTCAAGACCCATTCTAGCGAATGCAGCGGTATTATCGTCAGCGTGCTCAGCAAACTCAGCGAGAGCTTGCCTTAGACCACGACCTGCGATACCTGCTTCAAGTGCACGGTTGGTTAAAACTTCCAACGCACCCAGTAATTGGTCAAGTGATTGACCTGTGGCTGTAAAGAACGGCATAGCGAATTTGACAGCACTTGTTAAATCTTCATATTCAATCAGAGATTTCTGAATAACATGTGCGAACTTATCTGTTACTTCAGCTGCTTGTTCCATTTCCATGCTGAAACCCATGAGAGTTTGAGTAGTTAATTTAGCTATAGTATTATGGTCTCCTTGGACAGCCATAGATAACTTGAGTGTTGAAGGTAAAACTTTCATAGATTGGTCTGCTGACAAACCAGCCGATGCTAATTGATAAAGACCTTCTGCACCATTTTGCATCTCCATACCAAAAGTTTGTCCAAATTGAGTAATAACTTCACTAGTTTTATATAGTTCCTCTCTAGTTAAATTGAAAACAGAATTTGCATTCATCAGTTCCCTTTCGAACTCTATCAATTCTTGACTGTTTTGTTGAAGTTTATAGAACATTGCAGTTAAGGCTGATATAGATTCTCTTAGAGCGTTACCGAAATTATTTTTTAAAGCTTCAGCGAACTGAGCTGCTTTCTTTGCTGCACGTGCTGCACCCTTTTCTAATAATTTTAAAGCTTTACTCTCACCCATTATAGCTTCTTTTACCCTGTCTCTTAATGTTTTTTCTTTCTTTAGTAATTGGTCAGTA
>TARA_R110000765_G_scaffold389704_2_pt1 | contig 26699 bp, 27 predicted proteins | sample TARA_R110000765 | Tara Oceans TARA_R110000765 (sample SAMEA4398168) | marine metagenome | biome: Polar Biome; feature: [MES] marine water layer (ENVO:01000295) within the mesopelagic zone...; material: water (ENVO:00002006), including particulate matter (ENVO:01000060) such... | reverse complement strand
GCCATCTTGTCGGCATAGGCGAGGCCTTCATCCTTCAGCGGATCCCAGCCGCACAGAACGAAATGCGCGGGGGGCAGGCCCTTGAATGCGTCCGGCCCGGCAAATAGCGGCGAGACGCGCACATCCATGCGCTGGCTTTCGTCCGAGATATAGCTGTCGCGGAAATATTCGAACAGGTTGGCGGAGATGAAGAAGCCGCCTTCCTGGAAGCTCATCTTCTTGGTGCGAATGTCGACGAACTGGACGAGGGGATAGAGCAAGAGCTGGAACGCAGGGCGTGGGCCGGCCGTCCGGTTCATTTCCTGCGCCAGGTAGGCCGACAGGTTTCCGCCGGCACTGTCACCGCTGACGGCGATGCGTTCGCGATCAAGACCGAGTTTGGCCGCGTTGCTGACGATCCAGTTCCAGGAGGCCAGCGCGTCTTCATGCGCCGCCGGGAAGGTGTTTTCCGGTGCGAGCCGGTAGTCAACGGCGATGACCCGGCAGCGGGCCCCTTCGGCCAGCCGCTTGCAGACCATGTCATGGCTGTCGAGATCGCCCAGCATGAAGCCGCCGCCGTGGAAAAAGACGATGCCGGGGCCAGGCGGCATGCCCGCGCCCAGCGGCGTATAGAGGCGCGCCTTCAGGGGGCCGGACGCACCGGCGACTTTCAGCAGGGATATATCCGCCATTTCCGGCGCATCCCGCTCGATTGCCCGGCTGGCAACGTAGAATTGCTGGCGCAGTTTGTCTGTCGAGTTCTTCCAGTCCAGACGCGAAAGGTCTGGAACGTGGAACTTATCCATGAATTGCCGAAAGGAATCGTCGAGCGCCATGGCCGCAAGATGGTAGCGAATTCAGGTCTTGTGAAGGCACAAACCGGAGGCCACACTTCAATTCATGAAAACTGTCGATGTCTACTGGTCGTTTCGCTCTCCCTACTCGTACCTTGCCACCAAGCGCCTGCGCGGACTGGCCGGAAAATGGGATGTGAGGGTGCGTCCGCGCCCGGTTTATCCGATCGCCATCCGGACACCGGAATTCTTTTCCGAAATCCGGCCGCAATGGGTGCCTTACCTGCTGCGCGATGTCGTGAGACTGGCCCAATTCCTTGATTTGCCATTCGGGCGGCTCGACCCCGACCCGGTGGTGATGGACATGCAGACACGGCAGATTTCACCGGACCAACCACATATCCACCGGCTGACGCGGCTGGGCATTCTGGCGTGCGAAGCAGGCGATGAGGCGGGCTGGGCCTTCATGGACGAGGTTTCGACGCTGATCTGGTCGGGCGGGGCATGGACCCAAGGCACGGCATTGGCGGAGGCGGCCGAACGGGCCGGCTTTCACCTGGCGGAACTGGACAGGCGCCAGGCGGAGGAGACCGACCGTCTGGAGGCGATCATTGCTGAAAACCAGGCGGCACAGGACCCGCATCATTGGGGTGTGCCGTTGATGGTGTTTGAAGGTGAGGCCTTTTTCGGACAGGACCGGCTGGATGTTCTCGAATGGCGGCTGGGCCAGTCTGGTGTCGCGCGCCGGGACGCCTAGAACTGGCTGAGGCTAGTCAGATCGCCGCCACCAAGCTCCATTTGCCGCACCATATCTGCGAAGGCGCGGCCCTTGGTATCCTGCGGCAGGGTTTTGATCGCGATCACTGCCGTTGCGCCAAGGTCGCAGACATTGAGCGATTTGACGAGTTCGTCCGGGTTCCCACCGGTCTGCGCCGCCATGAGCAGGGGCATGACCTGAGGATCGGACACCATGGACATCATCACGCCCTGCATCGCGGCCTTGTCGGTTTGCGTCAATGTGCCGTGATTGACCGGGTGGGCCTGGGCGTCCTCGATTGCGATCAGCAGGCGCGTGACCAGCTCGAGTCCATAATCGCGCAGAGGCTCTTCCAGCATCTTCAGTTCGCGATTCAGCGCCGCCTTATTGGCGAGTGTGGCCTGATCGAGATCGGCAAACTTGCTGCCCTGACACCATGGGCTGCCCGACTGGGATGCGGAGCGGAGGCGGTCCCGTGTCATCAAAAGAATGGCGTCAACATGGCGTGTGTCGGCGCGGGCGAGATCGGCGGCGTGGCGTTTCAGAAGATCTGCGGCATGTTCGAAAACAACTTCGGACTGCTCGGGCTGAGGCTTTCTGCTGGCCTTGGCGAGGCGCTTGTTGAGCGAGGCGGATGCGCCGGGATCGACGCGCGAGAGCGTTTGAAAATAGGTCTTCGCGGCTTCGGATGTCCAGCCGGCGGGCGTTGGCACGGACGGCGCTTCTGCAGTTGCCACAATTGTTTGTGGGCGGGTGCTGGTCGAGTCTGCCTTGGAGGCACCGGGAAATTTCAGGGCAACCAGAAACGCTCCGCCCACCACGGCAACAACCGCAATGGCGAACAAGGCATTGTTCTTTGACGCCGGAGGTTTGCCTCCGCGAGCATCGAACGTCATGAGGCCGTCCCTCCCAAGTGAGAGGGAAACTACCCTTCAAATCCTGACAAGCCTTTAAGGCGCAGGCGGACTAAAGCTGAACGACGCCTTCGGCAGGCGGGTCAGCATATATGCCGGCGACAAGATTGGCGCGGCGGTCAATCACGAGGCGCTGGTTTACATAGCCCTTGTCAGTGATCTCGCCGGCATCAATCGACGGTGGCTCGGTGAGCACGAGGAGGCGCTTCAGGCGGCGGGATGATCCGGGTTCGCCCGCATTGAAGGCTTTGGCCTTCTTCACGACATCATCCGTGAACGCAGCGAGGCCCCTGGCATGATCTCCGTCTGCCGCCTTGATGTATTGCTCGATGATCGCCTGAGACGGCCAGACCATGGCGGACGCGAAATTCTTGTCCTGGCCTGCAATCACCGCATCGAATATGAGCGGCGAGCAGGCGGCAACGAAATCGGGCCGCAGGGTGCCGACGCTGACCCATGTGCCGGACGACAGCTTGAAGTCTTCGCCGACGCGGCCATCGAATACGAGGCCCGCTTCCGGGTTGTTTTCATCGACGAAGGTGACGGCATCGCCGAGGCAGTAATAGCCTTCCTCATCGAACACTTCGGCATTCTTTTCCGGGCTGTCGAGATAGCCGGGCATCACGGAAGGTCCTTTGACGCGGACTTCGAGTTTCGATCCGTTAGGGACGAGTTTCAGGGTCATGCCGGGCAGGGGCAGTCCGATGAGGCCGACGCGTTCGGCTTCCCAGTGAACGACCGTAATGCCTTGCGTTTCGGTGGCACCGTACATGGTGACGATGGGTATCCGCCGACCAGTGGCCTTGATGGCAAGGGCCTGGAGACGATCATAGAGATCGTCTGATAATGTGGCGCCGCCATAACCGATCGAACGCATATTCTTGAAGAAGGCGGTCATCAGCGTGTCGTCTTCCTCCATTGCATCCGCCAGCATGGCAAGCGCAATCGGCGCCGTACCGAAGGATGACGGTGAACAATCGCGGACATTGTCGATCGTCCGCTGAAAGAGGGCCGGTGTTGGTTTGCCATCATCGATCCAGAAGGTAGCACCGTTCCAGATGGCACCGTTGAAGTTCACGTTTGAGCCCGAAATGTGATTCCATGGCAGCCAGTCGAGCACATTGTGAACCTGGTCAGGATCATGTTCCGGGTCACGGGAATCGTCGCGCAGACCTTCCTGCCCGCCGATCATGGAGCACATGGCGCCTTGCGTGGTCGGAACGGGTTTCGGGAGGCCGGTCGACCCGGACGTGAACAGGTACTTGCCGATTGAGTCATCGTTGAGCGTCGCCATGGCCTTTGCGACGTCTTCGGTCGGCACCGTGGCGGCAAGATTGTCATAGCGAAGCACAGCATTGTCGCCGCCGGGATCGGCGGAGACGACCTTGCAGCCTGTATCGCCGAGCGCGGCAATTGCCTTGAGGAAGGGCCTGCAATGTTCGGCGAAAATGATGGCCGGTTTCACGGCGCCAAAGCAATGCCTGAGCTTCTCGAAGTCGGACGACATCAGGGAATAGGGAACTGAAATGGGTGCTGCCGGCGCGCCAATCTTTTGGGCGGCAAGAATGACCATGGCCGCGCGGGTGGAGTTCGCTGACAGGATCATGACCGGTGCGTCGGGGCCGGCACCCAGATTGAGGAAGGCCTGCGCAAGACTGTCAGTGATTGCCTTGGCTTCACCATAGGTGAGGGTGCGCCATTCACCGGAGCCGGGATCGCGTTCGCGCAGGAAGGGGCGGTCCGGGTGTTCGGCTGCGCGCTGGTCGAGGCAATGAGGCACAGTCTGCGGCCGGTCGCCGGGTGATTGGCGCGGTGTGAGATAGATGGTGCCACTATCATGGCGAGTCATCTGGATGTCTGGCGCCTTCATCGGCAACAGGCGAAATTGCGGCAAGGTTTGCCCTTCGGCCATGGCTGCGTTCTCCCGATCAGGTTTTCTTGAAGTTTCCTCCAGTGTATTGAAATCAGGGATATTGGCTAGCGGGGAAGACGTAATCAGGGCCCAAAAGCGGCTTGTGACGTAGCGGCAGTTTCGGGAAAATTCGCAACATCCGCTACGGAAGGCGCCGTCAGATTTCGGCGTTGACGGCGTCGACGACGACCTGGAGTGCTTGCTTCATGAGGCCCGATTCGAGCGCTTCGGCCATGACGCGGATCAGCGGCTCGGTGCCTGATTTGCGAACGACCATGCGGCCGCGCGCGCCCATCAGCGTTTCAGCCTCAGCCACCGCCGCCTGCACACGGTCGCTGTCCATCGGGTTGGCTCCCGAATAGCGAATGTTGACGAGTTCCTGCGGTGCAGGATCGAACACGCGGCCCAGCGCCGACATGGGTTGACCGCTTTCTGCGAGTACGGAGAGAACGTGCAGCCCTGCGAGCAACCCATCCCCGGTCGTTGAGACATCTGACAGGATGATGTGGCCGGAGGGCTCGCCGCCGAAATTGAATCCGTGTGCGCGCATATGTTCGCCGACATAGCGGTCCCCGACCCGTGTGCGCGCAAGCGTGAGGCCGAGCGTCTGGAGATACTGGTCGAGCCCCATGTTCGACATGACTGTCGACACCATGCCTCCACCTGTCAGGCGCTTCTTGTCGTGCAGTTCCCGTGCGATCAGGGCCATGACCTGGTCACCTTCGATCTCGGCGCCGGTTTCGTCGACAATGATGACCCTGTCAGCATCGCCATCAAGCGCGAGGCCAATGTGGGCACCTTGTTCCCTTACAGCTGCCTTGAGTGCGGTCGTATCCGTTGATCCAAATCCGGCATTGATGTTGATACCGTCCGGGGCCGCGCCGATGACTGTCAGCGCCGCGCCGCAATCGAGCAGCGCTTCCGGGGCAACCTGAAAACCGGCGCCATGGGCACAGTCGAGCACGATCTTCATGCCGCGTATCTTGCTGCCCGCGCTGACCGTGGCGAGGCAGCTGCGAACATAGTCGTCGCCGACGCCGGTCACGCGCTGCGGTATGGCGATCCCGGTTGGGGACGCATAGGGACCGTCGAAAGCCGCTGCCATAGCGGATTCGAGTGTCTCTTCGGTTGCATCGTCAAATTTCAGGCCATCGGGGCTGAAGAGTTTGATGCCATTGTCTTCGTATTTGTTGTGCGAAGCAGACACCATGAGCCCGAACCGGGCCTGAGATGTGCGTGTTGTCATGGCGACGGCTGGCGTGGGCACGATACCGGCGAGTTGCGGCGTGAGGCCCATGCTTGTCAGGCCTGCGACCAACGCAGCTTCGATCATTTCGCCGGATCGGCGTGTGTCACGGCCGATGATGACTGTGCCTTTGCCATCTGGCGCAAAGGTACGTGCGGCAGCAATTGCCAGCCGCAACGTGGTTTCAGCGGTCATCGGCGGCTGGTTGACCCGGCCACGTATGCCGTCCGTTCCGAAATATTGCCGTGTCATGCGCCTCGTCTCCCTGCTCATTCCCTGGCAGATTTATCGCTTTTCATCGAGAGGAAGCGTCAGACTCAGCTTCAGCAGGGTGTGACGTCGCCATATACGATGAAGTGCGGGTTATCGTAGCCGCGTTCGCGTTTGCCATAGAGCAGCGGCGTTCCCTCTTCGGTCAACACGCGACCACCTGCGGCTTCTACCACGGCCTGACCGGCCGCCGTGTCCCACTCCATTGTGCGGCCCATGCGCGGGTAAAGGTCAGCCTCTCCGGCGGCAATCAGGCAGAACTTCAAGGATGATCCGGCACCGAGGGTTTCGTTGACGTTGTGCTTATCGAGCCAGAGGTCTGTTTCCGGCGTGCGATGGGATTTGGACGCAATGGCCGTGACACCAGCAGCCGGGCAGGGGCGTATCCTTAGCGGCTTGCGCTGAGTCGGAACATCCGCGCCGGGTGCTGCTTCTGCCTGCCAGCCTGAATTGTGGCTTTCGGCAACAAAGAGGCGGCTCTTCGCTGGCGCATAGACAACGCCCATCACCGGGCGGCCATGTTCTATAATCGCGATATTGACCGTGAATTCGCCATTGCGGCTGACGAATTCGCGGGTGCCATCGAGCGGATCGACCAGGGCGAAACGATACCCGTGTTCAGGTACGCGGCCCTCGCTGGCCTCTTCCTCGGCGATGACCATCAAGGTTGGGTCAGCCTTGGCGAGCGCAGCCAGAATGAGCGTTTCGGCCTTCTGGTCTGCGGCGGTCACCGGTGAGGCATCGCCCTTCTGGTCGACATCGAAATCGCTTTCGTAGATGTCCATGATAACAGCGCCGGCCTGGAGTGCGATCCGGGCGAGTTCGTCAGCAGTAATGGTCATTCCATATTCCCCGATTGGACCTGCGCCTAGCCGCGCTTCATGACGTCCATCATTTCAACTTCGAATACCAGCGGGGCATTCGGGGGGATGGGGCCGCCGGGCGTGCCGACTTCGCCATAGCCGAGGTCAGACGGGATATACAGCATCCACCGATCACCGGGGCGCATCATTTCGAGTGCTTCGACCCAACCGTCGATCAGCTGATTGGACGGGAAGACGGCTGGCTCGCCGCGCTCAAAAGAACTGTCGAACAGGTCGCCGGTTTCAGCGAGACGGCCTTCGTAGTGCACCGCAACCATTTCACCATTCTCGGGTGAAGGACCGGATGGATCGCCGCTTTTGAGGACGACGTATTCCAGTCCTGAGCCGGTTTTCTTGACGTCCGGGAGTTCGGAATTCCAGGGCGTGTACTTTTCCCATGCCGCCGTATCGGACACTTTGGGTTCCATCACTTCGAGCAGTTGCACGCGGAAAACGAGATCGTCGCCCGGCTTGATCACGCTGCCGGGCCGCGGATTATCGCCATAGGCCAGCGCTGTCGGAATGTAGAAGAGATAGTCATCGCCTTCGCTCATCAGCTGCAGGCCCTGGGTCCAGCCGGGAATGACCTGGCTCAGCTTGAACGAGATCGGTTCGCCGCGATCAAATGAGCTGTCGAACTTTTCGCCTGCAGCCGTGCGGCCATCATAGTTGACGCTGACCCGGTCTGTCGCGGTCGGTGACTTGCCTGTTTTCGTGCCTTCTTTCAGCACGATGTATTGCAGGCCGCCCTCGGCGGATTGCACGTCTTTGCCGGTGGCATCCCACGGCAGGTATTGTTCAAATGGAGCGTTCACGTCGGATAGGTCCTTGGTCTGGCTGCAGGCAGCGATCATGAAGAATGCAGCGCAGGCTGCAGCGAGTGTGCGGATCATCTTGGGTCAGGCTCCGTCTGGTTTGGGTTTGGCGCGGGTTTAGGGCGCTTTTGCCCGCAAGTCATCTTACGGCTACAGGGCGCGCGGCGGGTAGCCTTCGGCCGTTAGGGCGTCGATGACATCCTGGGTGTGATTGGCGTCGCGTGTCTCGATCAGGATGTCGAATTCGGCGCCCTTGGCGGGCACGTCCAGCGCGAGGCGATCATGCGCGACTTCCATGATATTGGCGCCATTGTCGCCGATGATCTTGGACACGAGCGCCAGCAGCCCGGGCCGGTCATCGCCGATAATGCGGATCGAGGCGAGCCGCTTTTCGCGCACCAGGGCGCGGGTGAGAACCGAGGCGAGCAGGCGGGTGTCGATATTGCCACCGCAGAGAACCAGACCAACCTTCTTGCCCTTGAATTTCTCCGGATGGGCCAGCAGCGCTGCGAGGCCAGCAGCGCCGGCGCCCTCTGCAATCGTCTTTTCGACATTCACGAACAGGGTGATGGCGCGTTCCAGATGTTCTTCCTCAACGAGGACGATTTCATCAACCAGTTCGCGAGCGACCTGTAGCGGCAAGCGGCCAACGTCGCGGACGGCGATGCCTTCGGCGATGGTGGCGCCGCCGACCTTGACTTCACGGCCTTCGAGCTCGGCCAGCATGCCCGCATACATCGAGGCTTCAACGCCGACGATACTGATATTCGGGTTGATCCCTTTGGCCGCAATGGCCATGCCTGCGATCAGGCCGCCCCCGCCGATCGGGACGACAAGCGTATCGAAGTCCGGCTTTTCAGCCAGCATTTCGAGGGCGACCGTGCCCTGCCCGGCGATGACATGCGGATCGTCAAAGGGGTGGATGAATGTCAGGCCTTCGCGCTGGCAGATATTGTAGGCTTCTGTTTTGGCGTCGTCGAAGCTGAGGCCGTGGAGCACGATGGTTGCACCGTGACTACGGGTTTGCTCGACTTTGCTGAAGGGCGTTGTCTTTGGCATGACGATGGTCGCGGGGATGCCGAGGCGGCGGGCGTGATAGGCGACGCCCTGCGAGTGGTTGCCGGCGGAGGCGGCGATGACGCCGGCCTTTTTTTGCGCTTCGGTCAGGTGGGAGAGGCGGTTGAGAGCGCCGCGCTCCTTGAAGGCTGCCGTGAACTGGAGGTTCTCGAACTTCACCCACACTTCTGCGCCCGTAATGGCCGAAAGCGTCCGCGAGTGATGCATGGGTGTGCGCACGATCTGGCCTTCGAGCACGCGGGCAGCGGCTTCGATATCGGACAGCGTGGCGGGCAAGGCGGAAGTCAGGGTATCAGGCATTTTGGTGGTCCCGGTTCAGGTCGGGCGCACCCTATTCGCGCTGCCCTGCAAGGGCAAGGTGGCGGGTGGGGTATGGTTGGGGGTCTGGGTGGGGTGAAGGCGGGGTTCCGCGTGCGGGGCGGCTATGTCTGGCTGGCAAGCAGGCGCTGCAGCGCATTGGACAGTTTTGTCTCGTCATAAGGCTTTTGCAGGACATGGCAGTCGCTAAAACGATCTGACAGCCCGTGACGCCCGTAACCGGACACGAAGAGCAGGCCAGCACCTTTTTCGAGTAGCAGATCGGCGACCGGGTCGCTGGACTCCCCGTTCAGGTTCATGTCCAGGAGGGCGACATCGATTTCGAGGCCGGACGAAACGAGTTTTATCGCCTGATCGAGACTGGTCGCGCTGCCGACGATCTCCAGGCCGATATGGGTCACCATGTCTTCGAGATCGCATAGGAGAATGGCTTCATCTTCAACTATGAAAACCCGCAATCCCTTCATTGTTATTCCCTGCTTTCGAGCCAGCCTTGCATCAGGCAAACTAGGCCGTCCGGGCTATAGTCAAGGGAAATGTCCCCATTGATTTCCTGAGCGAGGATGCGGGTGAGCATGGTCGTGCCGAAACCCTTGCGGGTTGGCGCAGCCACGGCCGGCCCGCCGGATTCACGCCAAGTCAGTGAGAAACGACCGCTATCGGCCGCCTCGTAGGTCCAGCCGACATGGACGTTTCCTGTGTCGTTGGAAAGGGCGCCATATTTTGCGGCGTTGGTGGCCAGTTCGTGCAGCGCCATGGACAACGTCTGCGCCTGCTTTGCAGTAACTGAAACGCCCGGTCCGTCGAGCAGTATGCGAGAGGGTTTGTCGGGTTCATAGCCGAACGGGACCAGAGCATTGGACAGAACAGCCTTGACGTTCGATCCTTTCCAGCTTTTGCGAACCAGCAGGTTCTGGACTTCGGACATGGCGTGCATGCGGGCCAGAAGGTCGTCGCGAGCGTCACGCATCGATTTGGTCTCGACCAGGGACATGCGAGTGATCGCCTGCATGGTTGCGAGCGAGTTCTTCACACGGTGATCCAGTTCGCGCATGAGGACGCGGTTTTCCTGCTCGTTCTCGTGCTTCTCTGTAATATCGACAGCGTTTTGCAGGACGTAAGCCACGTCACCATTGGCATCGCGGATTGGCCGGTGCGTACATGTCCAGACGATCTCGCGCATGCCGCCCCCGTCAATGGGGATAGCAAAGGGTTCAGTGGTGACGGTATTTGCCGTGCCTGCCAGTGCCTTGCGGAAGGCGCCTTCAAAGACCGATGTGCGTTCTTCTGTCTCCGGGAAGGCTTCGAAAACGTGCCGGCCCTGGATCTCGGACATCGTGCAACCCGTGGTTTGCAGATACGCCTCATTTGCGAAGACAATGATCAGATCCTGATCCAGCATCATTAAAGGTGTCGGCGTTTCTGCAAAAACCTGCAGAAAATCAATCTCGCCCAAGGGTTCGCGATCCATGCGGGTATTCATGGTGTGGTCCATGGTCAGATGCTCACATTCCAGCCCGAAGCCGCAAACCGATCAGGCACGACTTCATCTGAAGGTAGTCTATTGCAAGTTCCGGATTCTGAAACGACTTTTTTCACAGCCGAACGGTAGTGGATGCGATGCCTGTCAACTGACGTGGAGCCCGTCGCTGCCAAGAACGGCGTCGTGTTCGGCGACAAGGTGGCCGGGGGCGATTTCAACCAGTTGTGGCTGGTATTGCTCGGCGTCGGGATCGTCCACGCGTTTCGACTTCAGGAAGCGCAGCGGGGCGCGGCTGTCGAGCGGGCTGGGCAGGTCGCCGGTGAGCTTGATACGCTCGCGGGTGCGTTCCAGCTTCGGATCAGCGGCAGGTACGGCGGCAATCAGGGCGCGCGTATAGGGGTGGCGCGCATCTTCGTAGATGGCGGTTCGACCAGCCAGTTCGACGATACGACCGAGATAGAGCACCATGACCCGGTGACTGATCTCACGCACGACGGACAGGTCGTGGCTGATGAAGATCATGGCGAGCCCGAACTCCTTCTGGAGTTCGATCAACAGGTCGACGACCTGCGCCTGAACGGACACATCAAGCGCGGAGACGGCCTCGTCGCAGATCACGAGCTTCGGCTTCAGGATCATCGCGCGTGCGATGCCGACCCGCTGGTTCTGGCCGCCAGACAGTTCGTGCGGGTAGCGGTTGATCAAAGCCGCGTCGAGGCCGACGCGCGGCATGATGGCCTGAACGCGTTCGTCACGCTCGGCGCGGGTGAGGCGGGGCTCGTGGACCTGAAGCGGTTCGGCGATGGAGGCACCGATGGTCATGCGCGGGTCAAGGCTGGCGAGCGGGTCCTGGAAGACGATCTGGAGGTCGTCGCGCAAGGCGTCCATCTCGGATTTTCCGGCCCGGGTGATGTCCTTGCCGAGCCAGGCGATGGTGCCATTGGTTGGCGGGATGAGGCGCAACACGCCGCGCGCGAGAGTTGACTTTCCACAACCGGACTCGCCGACAATGCCGAGCGTCTCTCCGGGGCGCAGGTCAAACGACACGCCATTGACCGCTTTCAACGGCTTGGTCTTGCCGAACAGGCCACCTTTGACGCGGATAGGAAAGTGGATTTTCATGTCTTCCACTGCGAGCACGGGCTTTACGGCCGGGTCGGGAGCGGGGCCAAGCGTGGGGCGGCCGCGCCGGTCCGGCTGGTCGATCCGGGGCACCGCTTCCAGCAACATTTTCGTATAGGGGTGCTGAGGCTGGTAGAAGATGTCATCAACGCTGCCGCGCTCGACGATCTCGCCATGACGCATGACGATGACCCGGTCGCACATGCGGGCGACGACGCCCATGTCGTGGGTGATGAGCGCAATGCCGGTGCCGGTGTCGCGCTTGAGATCGTTCATCAGGTCGAGCACCTGGGCCTGAACGGTCACATCAAGTGCTGTGGTGGGTTCGTCAGCGAGCAGGAGGCGCGGGCCGCACAGCATGGCAATCGCGATCATCACGCGCTGGCGCATGCCGCCGGATAGTTCATGCGGGAACTGGTCCATGCGGCGTGAAGCTTCGGGGATGCGCACATTTTCCAGCCATTCGACGCAACGCATGTCTGCGTCATCGCCTTTCAGGTTCTTGTGCAAGGCCAGCACTTCACGCATCTGCGCGCCGACCGTCATATGCGGGGTGAGGCTGGTGAGAGGATCCTGAAAGATCATCGACATCTGGGCGCCGCGGATCTTGCGAAGGGTCTCGATGGGAGCGCCGAGCATGTTGGTGCCGGCAAAGTCTATATGGCCGGATGCCGTGCCATTCCCGGCGAGCAGGCCGAGGGCAGCCAGCGCCGTCTGGCTCTTGCCGGACCCGCTTTCGCCGACAATGCCGAGGCATTCGCCTTCGGCGACATCAAAGCTGATACCGCGCACGGCGTTCACGACGCCGTCAGGCGTATCGAATTCGACCTTCAGGTCCTTCACGGAAAGAATGCTCATGACTTCAATCTCTACAGCGAGGACGGGGTTTCGCAATGTTTTCAGTGCACAAAAAAACCGCGCCCCGGAAGGCGCGGTTCAAGTCTGCAGGCTCGGTCCATCGGGAGGGGGCCGAGTGCAGGGTCTTAGAATTTGTAGCCGAAGCCGAGACCGACAACGAGCGGGTCAATATCGACGTCTGCATTGACCGTCGCGCCGAGCGCTGTGGTGAAATTGACCGTCACATCAGTGTTGATCCAGATCTTCTTGATGTCGGCATTGAACGCCCAACCGCCCGGTTCGCCGTCAAGGTCGTAGTCGAAGCCCGCCTGCAGGGCGGGGCCGAAGCTCGAATCATAGCTGATCCCGTCGGCAACAGGGCCTTCATCCTCGTTGAAGAACATGGTCGCGTTCACACCAGCGCCGACATAGGGCTTGAACTGGCCCATCTCGGTGAAGTGGTATTGCACCGTGAGCGTTGGGGGCAGCAGCCAGACATCGCCAAGATCAACCGTGGCGTCCGTCAGTGCGCCGGGAACGGTGACATTCACGGCTTTCACATCATGCGGCGTGACCGCCAGGATCAGCTCGGCAGCGATGTGCTTGTTGAAGAAATAGGTGATGTCGAATTCCGGCACATACTGGTCGGCAATATCGACGTCGCCCGGCAGCGTGGCGCCGCCGGCCTTGAGTGTTCCGCCCGCATCCGGCAGGACGCCGACGACGCGTGCCCGGAGCATCCAGGGATTGTCTTCAGCGTGCGCCGCTGCGCCTGTTGCGGCCCACGCCGCGCTGGCCAGAAGGGCGCTAAGGAATAGGTTCTTCATTGGTCTGTACCCCGCAATGCATGTGTGATGTGCTGCATCTAGGACACTGTTTTTACCGGCGTAATTACCCGTTTTGACGCGCGGCGGCGCACCGCGCGACATGTGCGCCCGGCTAGGTATTACTCCCGATTGCCGACGGCGCGGACCTGTCGGATGATGGTCAATTCATCCCAATCCAGATGATCTCCTCGGGCCCGGTGCGGCGTGATAACCGGGCCTTTCCCCTTGGGACAGGCTTGAACTTGTCGGCGCGAGCGCGGAACATGATCGACAGACCCATGCCGGAAACGGCCATTACAGGATAGCGCTTATGCCCGTCATCAATTTCCTCACGACATGTATCTTTGACTCCGGTGCGCTGGAGCGGCTTGAAGTGACCGCAGCCAAGCTTGGAATCAAACGGGCGTTCATCGTGACGGACCCGGGCATCAAGGCGGCTGGCATTCTGGACAAGGTAGTGGACGCGCTGGGCACCGCGCCTGCCGGCATCTTTGCCGAGACGGTGGCCAACCCGACCGAAAAGCAGGCCAAGATTGCGACGCAGGCCTACAAGGATTGCGGCGCGGATGGCATCATCGCTGTCGGTGGCGGGTCGTCGATGGACCATGCCAAGGCGATCGGCCTGATGGCGTCACATGACGAGCCGCTGGAAAACTATGCAGCGATCATTGGCGGCGCGAAGAAGATCGGCAAGATCCCGCCGCTGATCGCGATTCCGACGACGGCCGGTACGGGCTCTGAAGTTTCGGTGGGCATGATCACGACCATGGAGAATGGCCGCAAGGAAACCTTCGCCTCGCCAAACCTGATTCCGCTGACGGCGATCTGCGACCCGGACCTGACGATTGGCCTGCCAGGTTTCCTGACGGCGGCGACAGGCATGGACGCGGTGACGCATTGTATCGAAGCGGTGCTCACACCTGCGGTGAACCCGCCAGCGGAGGGCATTGGCTATGACGGCGTTGTGCGCGCGCTGGGCAATGGCTGGCTGGAGCGGGCGGTGAAGGATGGATCGGACACCGAGGCGCGCTGGCACATGATGATGGCGAGCTATGAAGGCGCGCTGGCCTTTGTGAAGGGGCTGGGCGGGGTGCATGCGCTGAGCCATGCCGCTGGCCGCCTGCATGAAAAGAAGCTGCATCATGGCACGCTGAACGCGATCTTCCTGCCGCATATCCTGCGCTTCCACGAAGGCGCTGCCCCTGAAAAGTATGTTCGTTTGCGTCAAGCCATGGGGCTGAAAACCTCGGCCGACCTCGGCGACGCGATCCAGGACCTTAACAATGCGATCGGCATTCCGAAGACGCTGTCCGACATCGGCCTGACGACAGCCGATGCGCCGGGCATTGTTGCAAACGCGCTGGAGGACCTCGCGCATTCTGGCAATCCTCGGGAAATGACGGCTGACGATTACGCCAAGGTCTACGAGATCGCCCTCGGCTAGGAGGCTGCTCATTGCGCCCGCTTGTTCCCATCCTGCACTTGGCCGCCGGGCATCACGGCGGTCAGGCCGCGGTGTTGAAGCAGGCGGAGAACGGACACGCGCGGGCGGACCTGTCCAGGGTGCCGGCTGACCGGTTGCTGTCGGTGATGACACGGTGCGTGTTCAATGCCGGGTTCAACTGGAAAGTCATCGACGCGAAATGGGACGGGTTCGAGGCTGCGTTCGACGGCTTCGACCCGGCCAAGCTCGCCTTCTTTGGCGACGAGATGATGGGTGATCTGGTTTCTGATGTGCGCATCGTGCGCAATGGGCAGAAGATAAAGGCGACGATCGAGAACGCGAAAATGGTCGCGCAGATCGAACAGCAAGAAGGCGGTTTCGGCACATTCCTGGCGACATGGCCCGGCGACGATCAGGTGGGGCTGATGGCGGAACTGAACACGCGCGGGTCGCGGCTGGGCGGGGCGACGGGGCAGTATTTCCTGCGGTTCTGCGGCTGGGATGGCTGGATCACATCACGGGATGTGTGCGCCGCTTTGGTTCGTGAGGGTGTGCTGGAAAAACCGGTTGCGACAAGCAAGCGCGACCTTGCCAAGGTGCAGGCCGCATTTAACACATGGCATGCTGATAGCGCGCTGCCGCGCGCGGCGATCAGCCGGATACTGGCATTGAGCGTCGGCTGAGGCGTTATTTCGGCTGCACTGCCAGCGCGCTGAAAACGGATACGCAGAATGGGACGAGATAGCTGAGCCCCATTTTCCACCAATTCAGCGATTCCAGCGCGATCACTTGTTCGAACTGATTGATCAGGGTCAGGATCGAGCCGACGAGGAGTGCGACAAGGGCTCCTCGGATGAGTATGATGCGCATGGTGACTCCCCGGATAAGGGGGTCGCCTTAAATGAATTCGCTTCCCGTTCCAGCCCGAATCCTTCATCTTGCGCGGATGATTACTGAAATTCAGCAATATGCGGGCGGACTGGGCGTTGCGGCGAGTGCCATGGCCATCGGCGCCGGGTGGGTCGTGACGATCGCGTCGCCAAACTGCAGCTTCGACAAGCTGGATGGCAGCCGTGCCGACCGGCATGTGCGGGAACTGTTGCATCAGACGGCCACACCAATCGCCGCGATCATGCTGGCGGCAGCGGCGCTGTTCGCGCTGGCGACAAGCTGGGCGGCGGCGGTGACGGCTGCGCTCGCGGCGTTCGGTTTCTTCTCGACGCGCCTGATGCTGGCGCCGAAAGAAGGCAAGAATCCCAAGGGTGTGAAGACACGCCGCAAGGATCAGCGGGCCGTGTCTGTCAGCCTGTCGCTGATGTTCATGCTGATTGCCGTCATAGCCGGCATTCTCGGCCTGATCGGGATCTAGGCGTAGACCAGCCAGAGACAGCCCATTTCGTGAAGTGCACGGAAATCGTCGACTGATCGTGTTGCGGCCTTGCGGGCGATTTCGCCTGCCGATTTCCGGTTTGTGGCCAGCATCAGCACGCAGATGGCGAGGCCTGGCATGAAGGCCCACCAGACGACGGCAAACGAGGCGAGGACGCCGAGCAGGCAGATGAGGTAGGCGACTGCGTCAAGAACGCGGAAGCGAACATACATGAATCGGCCGAAGGCGTTCAACAGCTCGGGTCGTTTGTGCAATTCCTCCGCATCGATTGCGAATCGCTGGCCTGGCACTTGTTCGATGAACAGGGCGCGGGTCATGCGACCAGCGCGGTGGGGATTGGGTGCGCATTTCAGGAACATGGCTTCGTCCTCCCTGGAGCCTGCCATAAAGCACCCGGTTCTTAACTGTCTGGCCATGCAGAATCGAAAATTTCACACAAATTCAATCGTTCGGGCGCGCAATCGGCCTGAGCCTGTCTGGTGAATCCGTTTGCCAGCGGGGATTCTTGTACTTATGTTGCAATGCAGCATGAAAGGTTTGTAACGCAATGCTTTACTCACTTGTCGAAATGAACCGCGTGGCGATGGGGCCGATGCGACTGGCCGCCAAGGCGGGCCGGGCCGCACTTCTCTCCCCTCTGAACCCGCTGGGCAGGACGGAGTATGGCAAGTCGCTGGCGGCTTTTGTGGATGTCTTCGAAAGCTCGACCCGCTTTTATGGCAAGCCCGAATGGCGCATCGAAACGGTCCGCATCAACAGTGCGCCCGTAAACGTGACGCCAACCGTCGCCTGGCGCTCGCCATGGTGCAACCTGCTGCATTTCAGGAAAGACCCTGCGCAACTGGCCGCTGTCCGCAAGCCGGGATCTGCGCCTCTGCCGCGCATGTTGATCGTGGCGCCACTGTCAGGCCATTATGCGTCTCTGCTGCGCGGGACGGTGGACGCCTTCCTTCCGACCCATGATGTGTACATCACCGACTGGTCCGATGCGCGCATGGCGCCGGTCTGGCTCGGCCGGTTCGACCTCGATGATTACATCGATCATATCCGCAATATGTTGACCCATCTTGGCGGCGGAGCCCATGTTCTGGGCGTCTGCCAGCCGGGTCCGCCGGTTTTGGCGGCCATATCGATGATGGCGGAAGACAATGACCCTGCGCGGCCGGCTTCGATGACGTTCATGGGATCTCCCATTGATGCGCGCCGCAGCCCGACCGTGCCGAACGAACTGGCCGAAGAGCGTTCATTCGGCTGGTTTGAAGAGAACATGATCCATACGGTGCCTGCATCGTATCCGGGTGTGATGCGCCGTGTTTATCCAGGCTTTGTGCAGCTTGCGTCGTTCATGAACATGAACTGGGGGCGCCATGTCGATGCGCAGTGGAAATTCTTCAATCACCTGATCGAGGGCGATGGCGACAATGCCGACAAGCACCGCGAATTCTACGATGAATACATGTCTGTGCTCGACCTGACGGAAGAGTTCTACCTGCAAACCATCCAGCGCGTGTTCCAGGAGCATCACCTTGCGAGGGGCATCTACAAGTATCGCGGGACGCGCCTTGTGAAGCCACAAGCCGTTCGCGACATCGCGCTGATGACGGTGGAGGGCGAGAAGGACGATATTTCCGGTATCGGCCAGACCCAGGCGGCGCATGATCTGTGCACCAACATCCCGGACGACATGAAGGCTGATTATGTGCAGCCGGGTGTCGGCCACTATGGCGTGTTCAATGGTGCCCGATTCCGAACCGAGATCGCGCCGCGAGTGACGCAGTTTACGCGCCGCTTCATCGACAAGCAGGCCGAAGCCGAAGCGCAGGATGCAGCCAAGGTTTAGACCGGGCAGCAGGTCGCTTCGAAGCCGAGCAATTCGATCTCAGGGGTGAGATAGCCCTCCTTTACCGGTTCGGTGCGTGACAGCGCGGTCGACAGGTATTTCTTGTTATCGTCACAGAAGACGGTTGCGACAGCGGCATTCGGGCCGAGGCGCTCGGCCGCCATCAGTGCGCCAATCAGGTTGGCGCCTGAGGAGATGCCGACGCCCAGTCCAAGTTCGCGGGCCAGCGCCTGCGCCATCAAGATGGCGTCGCCGTCCGACACGGCAATCACGTCATCAAGATCGGCGAAGTTGACGATGGCCGGGATGAAGTCATCCGAAATGCCCTGGATGCGGTGGCTGCCGACCTTGTGGCCGGTCGATAGCGTGGGGGATTCCAGAGGCTCCAGTGGGTGGACCCTAACACCGGGAAGCGCAGCGCGCAGTGCGCGGCCAACGCCCATGACGGTGCCCCCGGTACCAACACCGGCAACGAAAGCGTCAGGCTTAATGCCCAGAAGTGCCATTTGCTTCAGCAGTTCCGGCCCCGTCGTGTCGCGATGGGCGATGGCATTGTCGCAATTGGAAAACTGGCAAGGCAGGAAGACGCCCTGATTGGATGCGGCGAGGTTCTGTGTCGCTTCGATGGCGCCGATAAAGCCGCCATCTTCGCGCGTGACGAGGTGAAGGTCTGCGCCCAGGCTGCGCATCAGGGCCTTGCGTTCGTCGCTCATCCAGTCCGGCATGTAGATATCGACCTTGTGACCCAGCGCGCGGCCGAGCGATGTGAATGCGATGCCGGCATTGCCACTGGTCGCTTCGGCGATGCGGTCACCCGGCCGCAGCGCACCTGAGCGCATTGCGCAGCCGAGAATCGACAAGGCCATGCGATCCTTGATCGAGCCCGTTAGGTTGTAATGTTCTGCCTTGGCATGGATGACGCGTTCAACACCGCGATACCGCAAATGGATCGACAGGAGTGGCGTGCGGCCAATCAGGCTGGCGAGCGCGCGCAGGCGCGGATTGGTCGCATCCGGGATTTTGGAAGTGCGGGGCGCATTAACAATGGAGGCGAGGGCAAGCGAAGGCACAGTGATGATCTCCATCTGAAGGCTGACAGACAGAGTCTCACGTATATCCTCAAAATACATCGCAAACATGCGACTCAAATGATCTATTTGGGGTATAAAATATCGTATATTTGAAATATTGAAGAAAAATATTTTGAGATCTTATCTAAGCATGGCCGTTTCGGTTAGCGCAGGTGCATGCATCATGCGGCCCAGGCCGAGGCACGCAGCTAGCGGTTCGCCCTTGGGGGTTTCCTCCACCGAGTCTGGATGTTTCAGATAATTCAGCAGGTCACCCATGGCGCCGCGTTCAAGCTCGTCGAGGGTCAACTCGTCAGTCACATCACCAAGGATGGCGGACTGGCGGCATGTCAGGCGTTCGGCCACGATGAGCGACTGAACGGGGCCGCCGGTTCGGATGGCGCGCCAGGCGGCTGTCTGGGGCGCGCTACGGATGACGATTGCTGACGGCAGCCCGTCGCCAGACGGAACAGCAATCCAGAGCGCTGTCACATTGGCGCGTTCCGGGGGCGTGTCGTAACGCACTGAGTAGACTGTTCCCGAAGAGAATTTGCGCGCCGAGAGTTTTGCCGCATCGATGGCATCCAGGCCGGACAGCCAGTCGGAAATTGCAATGTTGCGGGCCTCGCGGGCGCGGCTTTTATGGCCGGTGACCATCAGGGTGACCGATTGGTCCATGCGCCGGGAGGGGTCGAGCCGGGCACCCGCCTTGAGTGCGGCGTCATAGTGGGCAGCGGCGCGGTCTGCCTTGCCAAGATCCAGGGCGGCCCGGGCGGCAATTAGGTGAGCGTCGCGAATTTCCAGCCGGTCAGGGCAAGCGTCGACGAAGGTTTCAGAAATACGCAGGAAATAGGCTGGGCTGGCTTCCTCCACAGGGCGTGTGACAGCCTCATGGAACCGTCCGGCATCGGATAGTCCGCAAGAGGCTTCGCCATGGGCGTATTGGGCAAAACCGATAAGGGTCGATACGCCAGAAGCGATAACCGCCGAAGCGAGTTTCAGGGCGAAGCGGGGCTGGGTCATGTTGGCCGTCCTTGCTTTGTCGCCAAGCGATGACCTTAACCTTGGAAGATTGCCCGCTCAAACGCCCACCAGAGCCCGATGGCCCCGATTGTGGCAGAGACGGGCCATACCAGGACCGGACGGTAGAGTTGCATCTGACCGGCCCGGCTGAGGACACCCTTGAAGTAGAGGGAAACTGCAAAGGCCATGCCGATCACAGCGAGTTGCCCGAACTCGACGCCCACATTGAAGCCGAGCAAGGCGGGAAGAAACACATTGTCCGGCAGACCAAGATCGCCAAAAGCGCCAGCGAAGCCCATTCCGTGGATAAGGCCGAAGCCGAAGGCGAGCAGGGGGCGCCAGGCCTGCGTGTCTTCGAACAGGATATTTTCCAGCGCCGCCCAGGCAATCGTCAGCGCGATCAACGGCTCAATGATTGATGGCAGGGGTGTGATCATGCCGGACGCCGCAAGCCCAAGCGTGGCGGTATGCGCAATGGTGAACGCAGAGATCTGGAACAGCAGGGAACGGACGCGCAGGCTGGAGAGAAAGAGCACCAGAACGAACAGGATATGGTCAGCGCCCATTGGCAGGATGTGCGCAAATCCGATGCGGATATAGAACGCGAAGGTGGCGAAACCTGATCGGTCAAGATTAACCATGACCGTCTCTGATGGTTCGTTGGAGACGCGTTTTTCCGGAATGGCATTTTTCTGGTCGATCTTCGCCAGTTCGCGGCAAAGGGCCGGATCCATGCCTCCATTGGGGGTGCAAAACTCGTCTTCAGGGTGGGCGGCGGCCTGAAGCGGGACACCCGAACTGATAACCATAAAACAGCAGATCGCGGTGACGAGGCGCAGGATTAGTCTCATGGGCGGGCGTCTATATGGCCTGGGGTGCCCCATGGTCCATCATGCGGCGAGTGATCCGGTCCGTGAACCGGCAAAGTGGCGATCAGGATAGCGATCAGCACGCCTGCGCCGAGCGAAAGGAAGCTGCGGATAGGTGGTTCTTCCTTCAGCGGTTCCATCAAAGGGCCAGTCGCGACGTAGAGCAGCAGACCAGCAGAGATGGCGAACAGGTTGCCAATCGTCTCCGGCCCAAGTCCGTACATGAAGGGTGCCGAGGCGATGACGCCGAGCGGTGTCGTGGCGGCGGCAGCGAGAAAGGCGAACAGGAAGGATCGGCGGTTATTGAAGCCATGCCTGCGCAGGATGGCGAAGGCGATAATCCCTTCCGGGAATTTGTGCAGAAGCAGCGATAAGGCGACATAGACGCCTGAATTGAAACTGGCCGCAAAGGTGACGGAATAGATGATTCCGTCGATGAAGGAATGAAGCGCAACAGCCATGACGGGGGTGATGGCAGCGGCCTGACCGTCTTCGCCGCTCTCCGGGAAAATCACCCTGATGAGGAAACTGAGCATAAGGCCGCCAAGAAAGCCTGTCAGAATGAGCGCAGGCGCGCTTGGGCTGAGGGCAAAGGCTTCAGGTGTGATGTGAAGCAGGCTGAGTGTTACGAGCATGCCGCCTGCCGCAAGGGCGAACAGGCCGGAATGGCGCTCGCTCCAGTCACCACGCGCCGCGACGGCGATCAGCGCGATCGTTGTCACAAAGGCAGCAATCAAGCCGAAGAAGAGGGGGGCCTGCATGGACTGTAACATGGGGGTGGATGCGGTCTCGCGTGGGGCCGCAGGGGCCAGGAAGGGGGCTCAGGGGGTGGATGCGGCGAAATGGATTGACGCCAGCCGTGTAAGAAATGTTATATAGTCTCATTATGCAAATCGCGAGAACAAATTTGCGGTTCGGGCATTTTCCTGCAGTGTGGCACTAGGAGGCCAATCGTCGATGTTCACTTCACCGCGTGTCTTTTTGTGCATGATGACAGGCGCTGCTGCGCTGCTGCTTGCGAGTTGCGGGCGCGATCCGGCACCGGTTCCACCTGAGGCACCGATTGTGCGCGCCGCCAGCGACACGCCCGCTACCGATATAGCGGCTCCGGCCGCACCTGCTGCGCCAGAGGCCCCTGATCAAGAGGCTTCCTCAACCGGGGAAGCGCACGTTCACGGTGCCGGAGAGTTTGCTGTCGCTGTGGATGGCGACCAGCTGACAGTGACGCTGGATGCTCCGCTGGCCAATTTCGGTCTTGGCGAGGGCGATACGGACGCACTTGAAGTCAGCACGGGTATCAGTGACGGGCTGGTGAGCTTCTCCGGCGCGGCTGATTGCCAGCCCGGAGACAAACACATCATGACGCGGACAGTGGGGGACCACAGCAGCCTGACACTGGAGCTCGTCTTTACCTGCGCGGATATTTCCAAGCTGGAAGGCGTTCGTTTGAATGCGTTCACCGAATTCCCGCATTTTGAAACGGTTGAAGCGGTGTTCATCGGACCTGATGCGCAGGTGGCCAGTGTGCTGACGCCGGGCAATCCCGAATTGTCCACCCAATAGACAGGGCGGATGAATGACTGACCCAGCGATCCGGATCGAAGGGCTTCGCTTTGCCTGGAAAGGCGGCGAAACGGTACTTGATGTACCCGCTTTTTCGCTGGCGCGGGGCGAGCGCCTGTTCCTGCGGGGCGCGTCGGGATCAGGCAAGTCGACACTTCTAGGCATAATCGCAGGGGTGCTGCGAGCCGATGCGGGGCGCGTCACAGTGCTCGGTGAAGACTTGTCGGTTTTATCCAGTGCCGCGCGTGACCGGATGCGGGCAGACCATCTTGGCGTGATCTTTCAGATGTTCAATCTGGTGCCTTATCTGTCAGTCATCGGCAATGTGACGCTGCCTTTGAAATTCTCCGCCCGTCGACGACAAGCGGTGACAGGGTCCCCTGATGACGAAGCGAGGCGCCTGCTCGCTCGCCTCGGCCTCACCGATAGCCGCTTGCTGGAGCGGCGCGTGTCAGACCTGTCGGTTGGCCAGCAGCAGCGTGTGGCCGCTGCGCGCGCCGTGATTGGCGGGCCCGAGATTGTCATCGCGGATGAGCCGACGTCGGCTTTGGACTCCGAAGTGCGCGACCGGTTCATATCACTGCTGTCTGAAGAGACGGCGCGGACGGGCGCCGCGTTGCTGTTTGTCAGCCATGATGCGTCGTTGGCGAACCTGTTTGATCGCGCTGTGGACCTGTCCGAAATCAACCGGGCTGGGGTGCGCGCATGACGGCGATCCTGTCCCTTGCATGGAAAAGCCTGATGAACCGCAAAGGATCGGTGATCCTGACGCTGGTGGCCGTTGCGCTTTCGGTGGCGCTGTTCCTGGGCGTTGAGAAGGCCCGGACGGGAGCGCGCGAAGGTTTCGGGAATACGATTTCCGGCACCGACCTGATCGTCGGTGCGCCGACCGGCAGCGTGAACCTGCTGCTGTATTCGGTCTTCAGGATGGGGAATGCGACGGCGGAAGTGTCGTGGCCAACCTACCAGAAAATCGCGGCGCGGCCCGATATCGGCTGGACCGTGCCAATTTCGTTGGGCGACAGCCATCGCGGCTTCCGTGTTCTGGGCACGACCGAAGATTATTTCGATCACTATAAGTATGGCCATGGGCAGGCACTGGAATTGGCCAAAGGCGAACGCTTCGACGATTTGTTCGACGCGGTTGTCGGCGCCGATGTCGCCCGTGACCTCGGCTATGATATTGGGTCGCCGCTAGTCCTGAGCCACGGGCTGGGCGCGGCAAACCTTGATGGTGGCCATGGCAACCGCCCGTTCCGTGTTGTCGGCGTGTTGGCGCTGACGGGTACGCCGGTGGACCGGACAGTACATGTCTCGCTGGAAGCGATCACGGCAATCCATGTCGGCTGGGAAACCGGGGCGAAGAACCCGCTGGCTGACACGATTGACGAGAAAATGATCCGCAGTTTCGACCTGACGCCGAAGAGCGTCACGGCGATCTTCGTGGGGCTGGAGCGCAAGGGCACGATCCTGACGACGCGGCGGGCGATAAACACGAACAAGGGTGAGCCATTGATGGCGATCATCCCTGGAGAGGCGCTGGCAGAATTGTGGAGCGTGACCGCCTTTGCCGAGCGTGCGCTGATGGCCGTGTCTGTCTTCGTGATTGCCGTGGGGCTGGTGTCGATCCTGACATCCATATTGACGAGCCTGAACGAGCGTCGGCGCGAAATGTCGATCCTGCGCGCCGTGGGCGCGCGGCCCGGTCACATATTCAGCTTGCTGGTGCTTGAAGCGGGCCTCGTCGGCTTTCTCGGCGCTCTTGTCGGCGTGGCCCTCATTCATGTGATCCTGCTGATCGCAGGCCCAATGGTGGAGGCGCGGTATGGCGTGTCGCTGGCGGGTACTGCGCCGGGGCCGACTGATCTCTACACATTGCTGGCGGTGTCGCTGGCGGCGCTGTTGATCGGTATGGTGCCAGCCTGGGCGGCGTTCCGCCGGTCGCTGGCCGACGGCCTTTCTGTAAAAGTGTGACTGTTTGAACCGATGAAACCTGCTGGCGCAGCCAGCGAGCGGAGCCTATGTTGATGCGTATGAAATCGATCCTCTATCTCTCGTCCGTCGCGCTGATCGCGCTTGTTGTTGCCTGCGGCCAGACGGCTGAACCGGAAACGCCTGTCGCGCCGGCTGCGGCGACCGCAGACGCCGGGCCGAAGGTCGGTGACAAGATTGGCGAGGGTGACGCGGAGAAGGCGGCCCGAAAGGCTGAAAAGGACGCTGCGGCGTTGGACAAGGCAGCTGAGACTGCGCGGATCAACGCCGATCTGGAAGCGCGCGGTGTGCGCAATGTCGCATGGGAAGACCTGATGCCGGAAGGTGAGGAAGAGCGCCTCGCCCAGATGTACCAGTCGCAGATGGCGACGTTGTATGGCGGCGCGGCGATTGCTGAAGGCTCAGCCGCGGATACGTCTGTGCAGATTGGCACGTTCAACACGGTTCCTGACCTGAATGGCGTGAGTGTGCGCATCCCCGGCTATACCGTGCCGTTTGAATATGGCTCGAAGGCGGAGATTACGGAGTTTCTGCTGGTGCCGTATTTCGGGGCCTGCATCCACTCGCCACCACCGCCGCCGAACCAGACTATTTTCGTCAGGACGGATACGCCCATCAAGCTGAAAGACCTTGCGCAAGCCGTGTGGATTGAAGGCACGATGCTGGCGCAGACGCAGGAATCCGATCTGGCCGATGCCGCCTATACGATCGAGATGACCAGTATCGCGAAATATGAGTATTGATCGCATGATCAGGCCAGACGCGATCAAGGTTGTCGCCTGGGATTTTGACGGCGTGCTGAACCGGAATATCGAAGACGGTATTTTCGCATGGTCGCGCAATTTCGAATCCGACCTTGGCCTGTCACTTGAGTCGTTCAGCCGTTTTCTGTTTCAGGGACGGTTCCGTCAGGCGATGGTGGGCGAGGCGTGCCTTGTTGAACTGGTCGGGGAGTGGGCGGGGGCCAATGATGCGGCCGGTCGTGAAGACGAGATCCTGGACTATTGGTTCACGCGTGATGCCCTGCACGATCCTGACGTCCTGGCGATGGTCGAGGCTCTGCGGCAGCGGGGCGCGTCAAATGTCATGGCGACCAACAATGAGATACACCGGACGGCTTTTATCGAATCCACCATGGGTTTTGCAGACCACATGGACCGGATATTCGCCGCCGGGCGAATGCGGGTCGCCAAGCCCGATCTGGACTATTTTCGCCATATTGAACAGGCGCTAGGCATGGCGGGAGAGGACTTTCTGCTGGTCGATGACATGGCAGAGAATGTCGAGGCAGCACGCGAGCTGGGTTGGCAGGCCTTCCACTTTACTGAAGGCGCGCATGACGCCCTGGCGGATGCACTGAGGCTGTGAAAAAGAAGGGCAGCCAATCGGCTGCCCCTCTCATACTCTACCTGGTACTCTACTGATCGAAAGCCTTAAGGAAAAAGTCCTAACGCTTTACGAACCCGTTAGAGGCAGCCTATTTGGCGCCCTTGGCAAGCAGATTGCGGATTTCCTCGAGGAGGACTTCCTGACGCGGCGGCTCGGCGGGTGCAGCTTCTTCCTTTTTCTTCATCGAGTTCATGCCCTTGATGATGAGGAACATAACGAAAGCGACGATGATGAAGGAGATGACCGCGCTGAGGAATGCGCCAATGTCGACGATTGCGGCTGGCTGGACGACTTCGCCAGCGGCGTCGACGACTTCGGGCGAAATCGTGTAAGTCAGAGCTGCCAGATCAATACCGCCCATGATGGGCGCCAGCAGTGGCAAGAACACGCCCTGGATGAATGCGGTGACAACAGTTGCGAAAGCGCCACCCATGACAAAGCCGACGGCCATGTCGACAAGGTTGCCCTTCATGGCAAATTCTTTGAATTCCTTGAGCATTTTCTACCCCTCCTACGGTTTGATATCCCATACGCCAGTGGAAATGTGTCTTTCCATTTGAACGCAGCGTCAAGCAGGTTCAACAGCAGGTGGATTATCGGGGCAGGCGACTAGCGCGCCTCCGGATCCTCGCCACCATTGACACGGGCGCGCAGTTCCTTGCCAGCCTTGAAGAAGGGTACGGCTTTTGCCGGAACCTTGACCGGCTCGCCAGTACGGGGGTTTCGGCCCTTGCGAGCGTCACGTTTGCGCACTGAGAATGCGCCGAATCCACGCAGCTCCACCCGGTCGCCCCGGGCAAGCGCTTCGCCGATCTCCTCCAGAATGACATTCACCACACGCTCCAGGTCTTCCTGGCGCAGGTGGCTGTATTCCGAAGCGAGTTTCGCGATGAGTTCAGACTTGA
>TARA_R110000765_G_scaffold194970_2_pt1 | contig 26742 bp, 18 predicted proteins | sample TARA_R110000765 | Tara Oceans TARA_R110000765 (sample SAMEA4398168) | marine metagenome | biome: Polar Biome; feature: [MES] marine water layer (ENVO:01000295) within the mesopelagic zone...; material: water (ENVO:00002006), including particulate matter (ENVO:01000060) such... | reverse complement strand
TACTCATGGAGATCTAGGATATGGAAAGAAAAGCGATCAGTTCAGACCGAAGCATCAGCAGCCATAAGCCTGAAGGTAAGAAGTACTTCGTTGCTGTCAAAAATCATCCTAAACTATTCTTAATGGTACGTCCTACTGAGACTAAGTCATGGATGTATCGCTACTACCCGCCTTCAAATCCTAAGCAAAGCATTATCTCCATAGGTATATATCCAAATATCTCATATGCTCGTGCCTGTGAAGTTTGGCGTGAATATGAAGACCTACTAAGCAAAGGGGTTGACCCAAAATTACATCGTGAAGAAATAAAGAAAAGCATTATTAGTAAAACTAAAAACTCTTTTAATCATTTTGCATGGGAGTACTTTGACGGTCTAGATCAAACTCAGAAGAGCAATACCCTCATTCGTAAGAAAGGTCGTCTTGATCTTATATGCAAATATATTGGTGACGAGCCAATCAGCGAGATCACCTCTCCTAAAATGCTTGAAGTCCTGTTAGACATTCAAGCTAACTCATTAAATAAAGCTGGCAAACCCACAGATAAGGCTGAACGCTGTGCAGGTATCGCCAGCGACGTATTTGTCTATGCTGGTGCTCGCGGCTTCTGTAGTAGCAATCCAGCTGCCTTGATCAAAAGCCAATTGGCTAAATCGAGCTATGGTCATCGTCCTGCGATCACTAAGCCTAAAGAATTAGCTAAGCTGCTACGTGATATCGAGACTATAGAAGGTGATCCAAACACTATCAATTCCCTTAGGCTATTAGCATTACTCTTTGTGCGTAATGGTGATCTACGCCGTATGCGCTGGGCTGACTTAGATCTGGAAGCTGGTAGGTGGCGGTTAAAGCCTTTAAAAGGCCAAGGCAAGGTAAATATGGTCAAGGACATGGTCGTGCCCCTACCTCGTCAAGCAGTAGCTATTTTGCGTGAGCAGCAGCAAATCAATGGTCATACTAAATTTGTCTTCTACAGTGAGACAGCAAAAAAGCATCAGATCATCTCTGATGCGACAGCGAATAAGCGTTTAAAAGATTTGGGCTACAAAGACATTCATTGTGCTCACGGCTTTAGAGCTACAGCGAAAACCATCTTACAAGAGCAATTAAAGTATCCTCTCGTGCTTGTTGAGATGGCTTTGGGTCATACAACCAAAGATCCTAATGGCACGGCATATGGTCGATTCGAATACATTGACGATCGTAGTGATATGATGCAGAAGTGGGCTGATTATTTAGATGCTTTGCGAGAAGGTAGAGATACGGCAAAGTTTAGAGCGGATGCGCAAACCAAAGCTGACTCTACCGCGCAGCTACAAGCATTAATTGATCAGCTTGGTGAGGACAAAGTGCTTGGATTACTTAGCCGTAAAGTCTCCGGCTAAAATTTAAAAAAATATTGAGCAATATAATATTTACTAAAAACTGTTATTAAGCTAATAGCAATAGATTAGGAAAGCTGCGAAGCCTATCTCATTTTATCAGACGTTTGATCGACATAGTAAACCGCTTGCGCTAGCCTATCGATCGCTTTGGCCTCTTCCTTACTATAATGATCTTTATTGATCATACTCGACAAACCCCTTCGCATTCTTGTTATATATCCTTTCGGATACATAAGCTTGCAAGTATCTTCATAAGATTCTTCTATGTATCTATAAAGGTTCTTAATGTGGGCTATTTCAGACTCTATGCATCGATTACTGTTTCTAAGCTGCACATCATCATAGTTTAATTTTTTTGTTTCTGACTTGAACTTCTGAATATTCTTCTCACGGCCGTTAACAGAGGAATAAAGCAAGGCTGCAACTGGAATAAAAAATACAACGCCTAATGCAACTATACCGCCATTAATACCATCCCCACCTGATACTAAAGAGCCACCGCCAAACCATGCCAAAGTAGCATTAGTTTCTGCAGCACCTGACAAAGATTGGATAGAGGCTCCAGTGGAAGCATTTCCAAACATTGATACCAAGCCTAATAATGCCATAACTAAAATAGCGCCAATCAATGCACCAAACATCACTGCTACAATTGGCTTTATATAAAACTTTGATATACGTTTTAAAGGGTATAACTCCTCTGGTACAAAGCTATACAGGTTAAGCTTTTGCTCTAGTTCATATTTATCGTAAGGCTGTTTACACAAGCTTTTACTTTTTTCTATCAGTTTAAAGTTATGGATAGTAGTATTTTCTAGCTTCTTTAATAAAGCATTAGTTTGGTTACGAACGTCAATATGTTGGTTAAACGCATCGCTATATTTTGCAAAGCTACTTTCGTATTCCTGGTTACTTATACTCATAGATGCTTGATCATCAATAGTATTATCAATTGGTAATACTTTGATTTTACTACGAACTTTTAGTTTTGTAAGTTTGAAACGCCTGTCGCTTTTTATTTTTCTTATAACAGCAAATAATATTACTCCTAGTACCACGACCAATACCACCCAACCGAGCGTAGTTACTTCAGATGTCATTGCTATATCAGTCGTGTCCACTGCGGTATAACTCCTCTTACAGATACTCTATGCATCAAAACAGTTTAAAAATCAAAATCACTAGTAAATGAACGTCTTACTGTATATTTAAGCGATTTGTATTCTTTATAATGAGAAGTTCCGCCTACTTTTTCTTCTAGCTTTAAAACAACCTCTTGACCGTTAAGCTCATCGATTCTACGCGTGAAAATCAAGTTTACCTGCTGCTCACGCGCGCGCGGGTTTTCTGAGCGTAAATCGAATGTCATCTCATAGCTATCTGAGATCAACTCACCTGATTCAGTGTAGACACCTACTCTCAGTACGCGAGGCTGATTTTTTTCAGTGACAGGGGTACTTTGGTATAAGCTAACAGTAAGCTCCTCTGTAGTAATTAAAGAGTTCGATCCGCGTAAAATATCCACTTCAACTGCTGTAGTATCACTTTGCCTTTTTTTATTGATGCTAACGACGGGCACGACAACTTCCTGCAATGATGCTCCGCCATGCACAAATCGACTTCCCGAGCCACTAAGTCTTAAGCGATTAATCGACTTAGGTATCTGCACTTCAACATCACCACTTAAACCGAGCGCTTTAGAGCTAAACTTATGTAAGCCTGATGAATCAACCAATCCTTTACCCAGTATAAATCGACGATCTTTATATAAGATTTCTTTACCTTTGGGCTCTGCGCTCGAAAAGTCGCTCTCTTCTATGGCACGGTTTTGGTAGATAAAACCGTGATCAGCCGTGATTAAAATGTTGTTAGCATTAGCTGCTGCTAGCTTCTTAATGATTTTCATTAAATCGCTAAGCGTCTTTTCTGCCGCTTCAAACGCTTGCCCTTCAGAGTGCATTTTATCGCCAGTATGATCAATCCGATTATGATAAATATAAATGACGTCGTTAGCTTTTAACAGCTCTCGGCTGCCATCTCTATTGAGCTGCATAAAATTATCAGCAGTGATCGCATCTCCTCGATCTTGCAACGCAGCTTTAAGTATCTTACTTCTGTTAGATGTGCCCTGAGAGCTTTGTCCATTCACAAGCACTGTGCCTGAAGTGTTGTCTGCTATCGATAATGTCTCGTTTGGTAGGAGCGCTGCCATACCAAGCTGAGTATAGCTAGGCAACATAGACAGCATAGGCGCTATATCAGCACTGTAGCGATCTTCTTGACGTATTAAGCTGACCAGTTCATCCGCTATCTCATAGCGCATGGCATCGGAGATAATAACGTATATTTTGTTGTTGTTATCTAGAAACGGTTTCACCCAATGCTTAAAGAACCTATCCTGCCTAAGAATTGGCGCAGCATTCCATTGGCTTTCAGATTCTACGAACTCCTGAAAGCGATTACCTAATCTGAGTAAATAGTTATTAGAGTATATATTCTCTATTTTATCGTTGAGATGGTTGAGGAGTGATACTTCTCCAGACTCAAGTTTATGGTAGATAAACTTACGATAAAGCTGATCAAGCTTGTACCAAGACTGGGTATAACGCTCTACCCCTTGTACAAAGCTATCCATATCGATTTTGACTTGGTTAAAATTAGCTATAAACTGCGCTGCATTATCAAGGGCTTGATAGGTATGCTCAAACTCAGCGTACCAGTGACTCTGACGACGCTGGCGAATCCAAATAGCCATTTGTTCAGCGGTAAAGTCACTTTGTAAGACTGCATTAGCTAGCGCGCTAATTATCTTGTTATCAATTAAGCGAAAGTAGTCTATATCGATGAGCTGTTTAAAATCTCTACTACTAAGATCGTCTCTAATATCAAGATCATCAGAAAATTTATCGGATAACATCTCAAAGCTGTCTTGATATTGTCTACTGTCTTTCCAACGTTTGAGAAATACCAAAGCATCATTGGAGAGCTTTACCTGACCGTCAGTTGCCATTGCATAGCTAGACTTAAAGAGCTCAATGGCAAAATCATGAATACTAGGCTCAGTAGAGTTATAGCCATAGTAGCGATTCATTTGCTCCCAGAAAAAGCCATCAAGAGCAGATCGACTAATCAGACTCATCTTTTCATCTTTATCATTGGCTAAGTCCTGCAACAGACTCTCAACGACTGTGTCCATTTTAGGCTCGCTCTTAGCACAAACAGCCAGCATCTTTAGCTGAACCATACCTGAGCTATCACTGGGCTCTATAAGCTTACTTAGAGCATCCTTACGGCTTTTAGCGCGAAAGAACTCTGCATGATCTTTTAAGACCTCTGCAAACTCAATACCTAATGATAGCTCCGAGAGCCAGATAGCAACTTGGTCAGTACGAAATTCCCCGTGAGCCAGCTGTACATCCAATAGCCAATTATCTAATAGCGCAGGCTGAGCACCTGCACGATAAAGCAGAAATTTTTGATTAGGCTGCTCACGTATTATTTTATATTTAACACTGAACTCATTATTATCTAGGACAATTTTTTCAATATTCTCTAATACTAGACTGTCAAAGTCATCACGCAGCTCATGCTTGGCATCGTACCAAAAAACAATACGATGTTTTTTAAAGAGCTGCTGTAATGCGTTGATGATGCGATCATTCATTAGCTAAGCCCCGTTACTTTCTTTAATGCTTTACCAAATTTAGGATAGTTTACTTTTACGCCATCATCTAAGTCTATGTCGATCTGTTTGGTCGCTAATGGATAGAGTACATCGCGCTCATACTCTTCCATCTCAGTAATCATTTTGGTAGTAGTTTCTAGCTTCTTTATTGCCTTGGTTTTTTCACTTTGGCTTTGACTACTACTAATTTTGATCGTATCAAGCTGGTCTTTATAAGCATTAAGCTTAGTACGGAACTCACGTAGATAGTCATTGAGCACGATACTTACCGTATCGGGCTGATAGCGATGCATGTAGATAAGCGCACTGAAGTTACCACTGGTAAATAGCCAATATATTGGACGTTTCTTATAACGTTTTACGTGATCGTCATAAAAGTCCTTTAGGAAATAGTCACGGATGTCACGTGGTTTACCATTCTTACCAAGCGCTTGCTCTATAAATTGCATATTACTTTCATACTGCTCTTCGCCAAAAGCTACCTTTATAAACTTACGGAAGCGCTCCACAATATCATCGCTGAACCAGCCATCGTCTAAGATAGGAATCACATTATTTTTATCAGGCGTGAAGCTTGGATTAGGTATCTGCTCAAGATATTGCTCTATTTTGTCACCTTGATTGGCAAGTATCAGTCCAGACTTATCTAAGCTGTAGCGGCCAAACATACAGCCGACAGCATAAGAGATCAGCTCACGCATGGTGTCTGCTAATAATAACGCTTCTAGTTCTTCGGCTGTTTTATCACCACCATAACGATAGTACGGATTACAGGTTACAGTAATTTCTTTCAGCGGAACTTCCGAAGTTAACTCGTCTTGTAGACCATAGGCGCTAATAAAAAGGTTATTATTCTCCTCTTCTAAGCCTCGCATTTCATGGGTAATTTTCTGCCAATGAGTGCGCAGCTGTTGATAACTATCAGCTAATATGGATTTACGATACTTCTTTTCAAGTATTGGCAAGCTTGTAAAGTCCCATGAATTTTCGTATGAATTCCAATCTGATTTAGCTATCTCATAAAGTTGTTTTGTATTAGCGATGATTAAATCTTCTTTTTCTCCCATATCTAAAACTGGTAATGAGCCAATTTCCCATGCTTGAAAGTTCAAAGTAGGGTTGATTGCGCGTATTAATTCACGAGAGATATAAGAGTTTAAAAAGGAGGCTAGTATGTAACAGTCTTCCTCTTTATTTGGAAATGCGGCTGAGCCACTCGCATCAAATAAACACCCGCCTAAAGTTATACGACAAGAGAAATTAGATGAAGAAATAGCCGACCAATTTACATTTGGTTTAAATATATAATCTTCATTAAATGCATGAGCTGGAACTTTACCCTTCTCATTAGTTGTAGTTTTGAGACTATTGCCATTGTTTTCCCAATCTACAAGATGATCATAGTTACCAAAGTATTTTCTGAAAGGTCCTCCTTTCTGATAAGGAAACCACTTGTAAGTTGAGTTTGCACTATCAATATTATTTGTAAAATCAAAACCTACAGTTGAACGGGATACTTCATGACTCAATCTAACAAACTGTGCATTATTACCCGTTATCATACCTGCACGCGGAGTAGCTATTTCATGTACAGGCTTACCCTTTATGAAAGCTGAGCGCATTTTTTCAGTTATCCAATATACTATTGGTTTACTAGGTAGTTTTTTAAACTCGCTTGAACGTATATTATAAAACCAGCCACAGTCAGTATTTTTTATTGCTTCTAAAGTTTTAGGTGCTTGATTCTTTGATCCGCGAAATTCAGAAAGTCTAATATATGCACCTTCAAAACTTGGTCGACTGTGGTTTTCTAGAGTAAATGTACAAATTGGAACGGTCGCTCCATCGAAACCTGAGTACTCTAATTGGATAAGTGAGGTAATGGTATTCTTTTCTATTAAATATTCTCTCAAATTCTCATGAGAAGATATAAACATCCACACGAAGGGGGTCATAAAACCTAGCTGCCCCTTTTCTAATGTCATCTCAGTATTACGTACAATAAAGGCTGAAAATAAGTCGGACTTTACATCAGGATATTGCTCTTTTATCCATTTACTCAGTCTAGTATTCATGCCACCTTTATTCATGTAAGGTGGATTCGCAACAACAACATGATAACGCGGACTTAAATAATCAGCCTGTTTTAGAAGCTTGAGTACTTTTTGATGCGTATGTCCTAAGAATAACTGCCCTGATACATCAGTCGCTTCTAACTGCTCTAAAATCTCAGCAACGTCTTTCAGCTCTGGTCTGATCAACGAGCCAAAGTTATCGGCTTCATCAAATTGACGCAAGGTTATTTCTAGATCAGCCGTAAATAAATTACGACCGATGAAGTCCATATACTCATCTAGCTCATCGTCATCAAAACTGATCGGCTCAAGCACACAGATATTTGGACGTACGCCTGTATTGAAGAATCGACGATGACGATCACGTGCTTTCATAGTCAATGCAAAAGCCGCCAACTCACCAGCTCGTTCATCAATCTCAATACCGTACAAGTTATGCGTTAAGATAAGCGAAGGTATGTCTGCTGCACCATAGCCTTGCTCTTCATAGATCGCGTATAGCAGATCAAACGCATAAGTCAGCATGTGACCTGAGCCACATGCTGGATCGCAAATTTTAAGATCTTCTGGACGCGCTACCTTTAGATAATCGGAGTCATCATTATCATCAGCAGGCTTTATATAGTATTCCATGCTGTCTGCTAACTTAGACTCTGGATGATTAAGCAGCCATAATCGCCCAAGCGAGTTCTCTACCAAATAACGTACGATCCAATGTGGCGTGAATAGCTGAGTAGCCGCTGGAATATTTTCTGGTGTCACTTTTTTATTTTTTTTCAAACCTGCAAATACATCGTCTTTTTTATCTGATATATAAAACTGATATAACCAACCGATCACCTCAACGTCTTTACAAGCACTTGCTGGCATGGCTTCACGCATATCAGCTAATACTGAGCTACTGGACAGCAAGTCATCAGGCATTAGCAACTCTGTATAATCGTCGATACGCTGGAATAAGAAGGGCATGGACTCATGCCATTGATTACAGTACGCAACTAGTAGCAGACGATAAACTTCTGCTTCAGGATTTTGACTGGGCGCTCTGCCATTTAACAGATTGAGAATTTGCTCACGGACTGGTTCTGATACCACTCGCTCATCAATGTCTCCAGCCTTTGCCAGCGCCAGTACTTCAGGTTGAGTATCTTCGGCAGCAGCAGAGACTACAAGGCTGCGGTTATAGCGATTCATATCCATGAAGCGAAGCGCACAGAAACGGTTGAACCAGATGTATGCGATACGCTCGACGACTTCCTGTTCGGACTGTTGCTTAATTAGATCCTCTAGCTTTTTGACCGCAATAGGGTTTTCACGTCTGGCTAGACTTTCCTCCCCCAGTACAAAGTTAAGCTTGGTTGCTACTTGTTCGATCAAGGTAGTACGTGCTGTCTGAGCAAATTTTTTGAGTTTAGTCGTTTCCATCAGATATAGATCCTTTTACCTTTACGTATTTCGCTGAGCAGTGCTTCACTCATCGCTTCTAGATAACGCTCTACATCGGTCTCGTTCTCTATCCAAGCTCGATCGTAATCCACCCTGATTTTGTTTGAGTTGATATACTCATTTTTAGGCTCACTCACCTGTTTAGGCTCAGATAGCGCAGACACTTGTGATTGGTCTTTATCACTCTTATCACCGTTGTTAGTACTTACCTTTGCAGGCGTTGGTGGTGGCTTGGGCGTTGCCATTACTACCATTTTCTGCAATAAAGTTGCATAGCCCTTGTCTTCAAAGTATCGCAATCTATCATTGATAACGGCAATCAACTTCTCTTCATTTACCTTATCAATCAGTTGTGTATAAGGAGCGTCAAGTTCTGCCTGTCTGATATCTGGAAGTTTTTTATACTCATCCATCTCTTGCATACGCGACTGCATTTGTTTAAGCGCTTCAATCGATTGGCTACGAGCTTCCTGTAGGGCATCATTGACCTTGTCTTTCAAGCTGCCTAATAGCACTTTGACTTGTTGGATTTTACTGCCTTTATATATAGAGGTATCGTTTAGACTGGCCTCAAGCACCCTCACCTGTTCTCTTTCGATATAATCAAAGTTCGCTGATTGATCTTTCAAGAAATTTTGAGTGTTATCATATATTTCTCTTTGAGAACCATTCATAAAATTGTAAATAGGATCTATCAGCTGCTCTTTGATCTTCAGAAGCTCATCTTCAATATCTTCGTTAAGGTCAGTTAAAAACCATGCGTAGGATGATTTTGAAAGCTTTTTGATTTGCTGAATAGCGGGATCTAATGCACTCAAGAACGGATATCGCGCGGACTGTGCATACCAACCCTCCAAATCTTGTAACATCTCTTTGAAAGCATCAATGGTCTCATTGCCTAGTGCTTTTGCCTCATTGTTACTAGCAGGCTTAGCAAAAAAATCTTCATAAAACTCTTTGAGATGACGAACTTGTGACGAAGAAAATTCAACTTGGGGCTCTAATACCAAGTTGCTTTGACGTTGACTGTTTACTAAAGCTCGCGCAAGCTCGCTGTCTTCTAGTATGCTGCCATCCAATCGAACTTCGACCTTGCCATTCACACATAGCTTTGCAAGAGTACTGAGCACAGCGGCGTATGACCATCCGTATGGCTTTTTTTCGAACTGCTCTAACAACCCTTTTACTGTCGTCCGTATAGCCGCACTAGCATTTCTTTGGATAAAAGATAATACATCACGCTCCGGCTCGGCTAATGCGGCCATATCGGCACCCAGCATGTCTTGTTGGGTGGAGTCGAGAATCTTGGCAACATCAGCCTCTGTGTAAGATGCATCGCGTAGCATACGTAGATGAGGGTATGCTCTAGAAACAAGCTCATTGAAGCCTTTCTCAATACGTAATTGAGCATCTTCTGAGCTAATATTGATCTCCGTACCTGCTACAAGCAGCTTTGCCTGACCCATGAGAATTTTTATTCGCTGTAGCAACTCAGCCTGACGCTTAGTATTTTGTTGTCCTTTCTCACCTAAGATACGTTTTACCGTTTCTTGCTGAGCAATAGAATAGTTTTGCCTGACATATTTCTCTGTACGTTTGTACATCGTGATATCACTCATCAAGCGAGAATCGGCTGGCAAGATTACAAATAGCTCATCGCTAGAAAAGTTAGATTTATTAGACATCATCTCTTCATTTTCAGCATGCTCATAAAACGGGCTGATGACATTGATACCTATCTCGTATTCACGACCATATAACTTATCATCAAGCTTTCGTGAAAAAGAATAGTCTTGTCCTTGGCTACCTGATGCGCCGCTACTATAACGAATCTTGCGATTTTTAATCACTTGATCAAAGATTATGCTTTCAAGCTCAGTGGCAACATCAGCTGCTTCCACTTCTGTATTTTTTATTTCTTCTTCAATATCTTTTTCTTCGTCCGTCAAATACTCGTACATATCTCCTGTACGTTGTACATAGGTCTCGTCCTCTAGTAGATTAAGCGCCTCTTCAACACGCTGACGAAGTACAGCTACATCCTCACCAAAGCTACTTAGCATTAAGACACAGATATTACGAATTGTGGATTTGAATCCATCAACATATTTCACTAAAAACAATGCTTTTAATACCTGCACTGCAAATTTATTATCTAAATGGGTTTCTGCATTGATAACAGCTCGTTGAATGTTGGACTTCAATGCGGTACGAATACCTTCAAACATTAAATCAAAAGTTGCTAGCTGACCTATGTCATGATCACCTACTTTTATTGCTACTTGTTGAAACACACCCAACATCGAACGCTCACCAACTGAGCTATGCTTACCCTCAAAAGCATTATGTAAGGATAGATCAGCAATCGCAGACTGAAACAAGCTGAACTGGTAAGGGATGAATGGATAGCTGTTTATAAAGTGTTCTTTGTCTTTAAAGTTTCTATATGTCTGTGATCCATCAGCAAAATCAAACAGCGTTTTGAAATTGTTTGACTGATTATCATATATGCCTGATAGCAACTGAGCGCCTTCATCAGTCTTAACGAGGAGACGCTTTTGGATCACCTCTGCTACGTTGGCACTGGTTAGCTTCATCCGATTAGCAAAGCGAGCTTGGATTTTTGAAAAGTCATTACTTTGTTGCTTACCCATCTCACCAACAACAGTTCCCATATCTTCTTGAGCGGTCACAATAATCCAAGAACGCCCACGAGACTTGGTCGCTAAGCTCTCAGCGATAGTCTGAAGGTTGGTCATAAGCTTTACGTTTTCAGCTATATATTGTCCCACCTCATCAACAAAGAAGTTTAGACGAAACTCAGTGTAGCTATTTTCTTTAATCTGGCGTTCAATATAGTCATCAACTTGAGAAGCAAAATCTTCAATCGATACATGATACTGACTGCGGTATTTATCTAAAATACCCATAGCTAGCGCCTGATCTTCTCCTGTAGCCTGACTATAAGCTTGAGCAATATTCTTTGCTTCAAGTATTGCTTGCTCACGTCCTTTTTCCCAAGACTTGTTAGCGATAGATTCATATGCCTCTTTGAAGCTACCATAAAGTTTTCGACTATCGAGGTCACGTTCAAACTGAGCAATATGTCCCTGCTTACCGTAGTAGCCACACATTTCGTCAAAGACTTTAACAAATACTGCCAATAAAGCATCAACCTGTGTCTTACTAATAACATCTGCTTTTTGGTCAATGTTAAACAAAATGCTTTTAGAGGGAATCGCAACAGCGTTTGTGATACCAGAGCTCAATACATCATTGTCACCACATTTGGGTAAGAATAACTCCAGTGCTGATTTGTTATCTATTTGACGATTCTCAAGTAATAGCGCCAACATTTTTAATAAGTGAGATTTTCCCGAACCGAAAAACCCAGAAAGCCAGACACCATTAGCAACCTGATAATCATTGTAAGCATCAAAAAATGATATTAGACGACTCTCTACCTCATCGGTTAATACATACTCTTCTAACTCTAGGCGTAGGCTTGCTTCATCGTCAGCTTTAATTACACCTTCAATTGGACGGTTTACTGGTTTTTGAAATATTGTTTTAAGGGCAGTCATATCTGTCTCATTATGCTTCACAGTGATAAATGTTGAATGCTCGATAGTATTTGTCATCATGCAGTCTGCCAAATAAATCAAGCGATGCGCCAGACTCTAAAGAATGAGTATAGGCTCCTGGAAAAAAGATAACGGTTGGTTTTTCTTTGGCTGTACTTTGTAAGTTATTCAAAATGTTATGTGAACGTATATATGGGAAAACTTCACCAACACCTGATAGAAAAAGAACATCGTATTCTGTATTACTTAGCTTCTTAGCAATCGCTGGTGCCAAATGAGACTCAGGATCTAAAACTCCTTGAAGCAACTCTTTCAGCTGTTCTTTGTCAATCTGCTGTTCCATTTCTAGTATCTGATCAAAAATCTCGCGCTCTTTAAGTAGCTCTATAGACAGATCGTACAAATTTATAGCCAAGATATTGATACCATTCTTCTGTAACTGCTTGGTTAATTGGTCTTCAAGGCGCAGCATCTCGTTTGATTCTTCAGGCCTAAAAGGACAAATGAAGAATGGAACCTCATTACCTAGACCCTGCATCTTAAGGAAGTTCTCACTTGAAATGACAGAAAAAAGATGGTCATAACTTTTTTTATCACATGCTTGTACGTTGCTCATAGTCATGACAGCAATCCCTTATATTGCATTTTCAGAAATCGTGAAGTATTTGATATCTCTACTATCATTATGCTTTATTATTCCTATTAGCCTTGAGCTCAACATAGTGGCTTGAATATTATTTTTGCTATCTAAGAAATTGGCATCACGAAGCATTTTAAATAATACCTGTCTAAGCTTTTTCCTCGTACTAACACTTAAACTATCAAGCTCACTATGCCAGTCACACTTTCTATTAAGAAACGTATCAAAATCTGAGTGCTGAAGGTCTGGTTTGAAAGTGATAAAGCGCTCTCGTAACACTTCAGTGGCAAAATCAGCGATAAAGTGGTAATAACGACAAATTGCAATCCATAGCGTATATGCTTGCTCTTGATACTCAGACTCTATAAGTAACGTAAGCTCTTCAAAATTAAGTGTACTTAAGCGAGCTATAATTTCATGGCTCAGCCGTTTAAGTGTACTTAATGCTCTAGATTGAAGTAAATTTTCAGAGATCACTTTATTTTTCACTAAATCCCAGTCACCTACTTCCAGATATAACTTGGCTATCGTTACTGACTCTAGTTGTAGCAACGCACCAGCTGTGAACGACATGTTGTATTTTTGGTTATTCATCTATTTTTAACCTGCTTAAAAAAACGCTTGACCTGCATCCACAGGTTGATCGTTTTTGATAATGCGTATTGTTTATTGCTATAAGATAACGCAAACCAGTATTGTACATGGTTCTGTATATTGCTTAAACATTATGTATCGAATAGGCTGATTAGTAGCTTAACTGATATATTCAAGTTATTTGGAGATTAAAAGCTTAATAGACGACTCTACTTAAAAATAAAAAAATAACCTTAGAAAGAAATAATAGGCATAGCAATTGGTACTTTATAGAACCTTGTAAAGCCTTCTACCTTATTCAATGTCAAATCATCTGGCAGCATCATCTCAGCCTTTTGATCTGTATATAGCAGTACACAGCCAACCACAGCTGAATCCTGTTCAGCTTCTGATATATATCCTAACTTAGATAATAATTTGGTATCCCTAGCATAGCCACTCAATTGCCTAACATCCTCAATATGATATTTTTCATTCTGGTATCTTGGCCTATACTTGGCATCAAGAATGAGCTTATTGGTTTCATCCACTAGCAGAAAATCAGGCTGACCATATGTACCTTGCGCCTGAAATATAAGCTTGTCGCCATACCTGTCTTTTAACAATCCTAAAGTATAGACCTCAAATAGCTTGGACATATCTATCCAGAACGGTGGAACGCTAGTCTTACCAGTGGGCTGTGCTGTGGCATTTTTAATATTGTACCCAAAGCGTTTGATTATGAGCTTGGCAATCCTAATAGCTTCCTTGTACTCTTTATAAAACGCATTGTGCTTAATACTTTTAAGCTGTTTTAGGTCCACATCATCACTGACAGTCACAAATGCTGGCTGACAGTAATTAACTAATGGCTGTGTGTACTGTGATAACGTTGATGTTTGAGCCAAGTAACGCTGTATAAACTTTAGCGTATGCTTTAGCATTCTGTTTTCGATGCTGTCATAGCCAAAGACATCATACTGGCAGATCGTACTGGTTTTTTTATTGTTTATAAGATTCCTTTTAATATTCTGAGAAACTTTTACCTTGCCTTTGATTCTACCGTTGAGGTTACTCTCTACTGAATAGTAAGATCTCTTTAAACCTTTTTTGACAATCTCTTTAAGCAGTTGTAAGAACTGCATAATCAGCAACGGTGTCAGTAGATCTTGTTCTTGCTCAACCTCAATATACTTTTGATCTATTTTTATCTCGTATAGCTGATCAGTATATTTGGCAATATCAGGACGTGATAAACAAGAATACAATATCTGTAGATAATCGATTTGCTGATTATTGACGTCCACTTTAGGAGCGACGTATATCGCTAGCTCATTCTTAATCAACCAGTCAGCACCAATGAAAAAAGATGGCTGCAAAAACCTTTGCTCACCATCTTTTATATTTTCTATACACTTGCGCTTTTCATCTTCTTTAAAAACAACATCAGCTTCGATGACATATGAAAACGGTGTAATATCGATTGTCTCATGCTCTCTAATAGTCTCAGAGACAAGATGGTTAAGTAGCTTAGAATTAATCATATAGACCATCTACAACCTCTTGCGCCTCACTCAGCAGTATCCCATCCTTGATATATTCATTCAAAATTGGTTTGATTTCATACTGCCATTTAGTAGTAAGTTCGCTATCGTTTTTCACGATAAAATAGCTATGCCCGATTTGAACGTCATTTTTATGGAAGTCCGGTGATAAGTATTCAGAGGTAAATAAGTTAGCTACTTTTTTAAATAGATTCTTAGCCTTATCATGCGTAATAACAGTCTCATCAGGCAGGATGTCAACAAAGGAAAATCGTCTGCGAATTGCATAGTCTATATGCCCTACTGAGCGGTCAGCCGTATTCATGGTACCGATGATGTATAAGTTGCTTGGAAGCTTGATATTCCTCTTACCTTCATACTCATACATCGATTCCATTGACTCATCATCTCTGTACTCGAGCGCATAGATAAGCTCACCCAATACGGCTGGTAAGTTCGCTCGGTTGATCTCATCTATTATTAATACGTAATTACCATTAGGGTTCCCTTCAGCTTTTTCTGCAAACTCAGCAAGAGTCTTATTCTCGACTTCATAGCTGATATTACCAGCAGCATCAGTCTTAGCGACAATACCTCTGACAAAATCCTCGTAAGTATAGGCAGGATGAAATTGAATTATTCTATGCTCGCCGTGGGTTATAACTTCTTTATTCTGTGTTAGCGCTTCGCCTGATTTTAAATTAAAGTTACTCCAAATAATCTTGGCAAATTCATTTTTTGTCATTTCACTATCAGACTGTTTCTTTTTATCTATATAAATCTGCGTCAATTTTTTGTTTTGATCAAGCAAACTTAGACTTTCATCGTAACTATCGAATAGCTTTAAAGCATTTCTAATAGCATCCTTACTATTAATTGGGAAGTAATCATCAGGGTAATAGCTATGCAATACCTTAAGGACAAAGCTATCCCCGAAACGCTCAAGGGCTTGTTCTACACTATTATCGTTCACTAATTCATATAGAGTCTCAGCAATCATTTTCATTGCTAACTCATCGTTATCTATATCTTTAACAAACCCATGTTTACTGTATTCATCCTTAGCTTTGCTCCGATATATTTTGTAAGAACGAGATGTGCCTGGAAAATAGTAGCCCAAGCTTTGTAGTCCTCTTTCGATCCACCAACAAAAGGAGTCGTTCTTTCCTGTTCCTATTGAATAGCTCTCTAGCGTAAGCTCTTTTAGTTTTTCTTTTGGGAAAGCTTCATGAAACTCTGATAGCAATTTCTGTTGCTTCTCTCGCTCCAACCTAGCTTCTTTATTGTTAACGTCAAAGGCTTGAATTAGATTATTGACAATTTGTTCAGGGGTACCTTTATTTTCTGGCTCAGTTAAACTATCTGCAATCAGTTTAGCCAATCGAGTCTTACCAGTACCAGGAGGCCCTTGTAGGATGATCTGGTGCTTATACTTGAGAAGTTCAGATGCCTCCTTAATTTTTTGTTCACTCATAATTTTTTTATACCAACCTTTAATTGTTTTATTAGTAACTGCATCACTATTATTCATATCACATCTAGTCAAAGTGCCCCTTGGGAAAACGTAATAGCCATACTCGTCTTGATACCAATCTAATACCTCAACCTTTCTTCTACGTACAAACCAATCTAAATCAGATACTTGATCGGTATATTCATAATCACTTATGACCTTCGTTAGAGCTATTAAAGTGCCTCCTCTCTTGATAGCAACAATGTCACCTATTAGCATTCTTTTTTCGAAGCTTTCTTGCTGTGAAATTTGTTCTTCCCAGTCACCAAGACCAATGTAACCTGTTTCTTTTAAAAGCTTCTCCTCTTTCTTCCAGTTGATATCATCAGGATGAAGCTGCATGTGCCAAAAGTTCATATATTTCTCAGTCTTGTTTCGAGTAGATTTAAGGCGCTATAACTAGCAATATTTTTTCGGATTAACTGAGTTAATGTTTTAAATTTCAACTTTTTATTCACCCCATTTCTGGATCATTTATATAAAAACAAAATCCGTAGAGCCTGCCTAATCCATAACATTCTAAATTAGCAGCTTTATGTTCAGTAATTTAGTTTTTGATTATCAAATAGTCTGACACACCTAAGAAGTACCCCTTCATGCTCATTCTATCAAAGCTATAGACATGCGCATGAGGCGCTTCCCTACAGCGCCCTACTAGCGGTTGCTTTTGATCCGGCTTGCCATTAGCCAGCTCTATCAATCCTGAGCAAATTGGACAAGTTGCAGTAAACTCTGTGACTCTCGCTACATTCAGCCTATCTTTATCCCAATACATCTCAATATCCGCATTAACGACATTAATATTTGCAAAGAACATAGGCGCTTTAATAACACGATAATAAGGTAGTCTATATAACGGCACAAAGAAATATCGCCAGTTAAGATAAGCCAGAGGAATAAATGCCACAAAAAGTATGGCTTGCCAAAGCTTAAAATTTGGCAAATCGCTTAGTAATAAAATGACGAGTAACGAAAATATAGCAATAAAGATATCTACCAAAAAACTTAGCATCAGCAAGATCATTAGCAAAACGCCTCGAAAGCTTAAGATCTTTAGCTCACCCTTTTTGAAGAAAAGCCGAGTGAATAAAGATGGCTTAATCTCAGAAGCCGCTTTGCGCTCATAAGTAATACTACTTAAATCTTCGTCGTTCTCAATATTTTCATCAGAATCAAAAACAGCAGATTTAGCTATCTGCTCTTTCTCACACACTTCCTCATTTTCAATAGCTTTGATGCTCATCCATACGAGGGTTCTGTTTTTGGCACCACCCTCTGATACAGATGAAATAACTTCTGGTAAATAACCTATAGCATTAAACGCCTGTTCACAGTCTGGTTGTGACTCAATAAACCTTATTAACTCTACATTTAATCTATCCGTTTTTATCTTATTTTTAGCGATTTCACTGCTTACAGTATTTTCATTTACGCCTCTAGCTTTGGCGTAAATAACTTGCCTCGATAGCTTCTCAGGCTCAAACTCTTCATCTGAATATTTTAGTTTGTTGAGCTGTGCGTCAACTATTATTCTTAGACAATGATCATAAAAAGTATTTCTTGGAAAATTAAGCAATTGTTTTTTGAGCTCTTCAAAAACAACTAAGTGTATGTTTTTCATAGATAAATACCGATTAAAACCCTATTATATCCCCTATAGCAGTCTGTTCCAGAGGCAGAATTCTTCTCATAATTACCTCACTCCTAACCAACTAACAAGAGGATGGTAACTATGTCAATGTCAATCGCTGTTAATGAGCAAAAGCAAATCGTCAATGTTAAGCAAGTCGAGCGAGGGCTGGCTTGTATGTGTTTTTGCTTTGAATGTGGTGAGCCTGTAGTGGCTCGTAAAGGTGAGAAAAATGAGCATCATTTTGCGCATCTCAACAATAAGGAAAGCTGCACTATCCACCCTGAAAGTATCCTACACAAGTTTGCCAAGCAAGTCATTATGGAACAGAGGTATTTAACACTGCCATCACTACCTGATGACGAAAATAGCGAGGATAAAACTTGGGAGTTTGATCAGCTGATTGAGGAACAAGCTGTTGGCTGTATTCGGCCTGATATAGTCGCAACGGTTGACGGGGAAATGATGTTTATTGAAGTTGCTGTGACTTCTTTCATCGATACCGATAAAGCGGATTTTATTAAGCAATTAGGTATTAAGACCGTTGAGATCGATTTGAGAGAAATCATTACGCAAGGTATTGAGTTGCCAAGTGAGGAAGCAAAGGATCATATTTTAGACTGCGTCACTAATAAGCAGTGGATATTCCCATCACCTAACTTATTATCAATACCAGTAGCCCCTACACCATTACCTGAGCCTCTTTATAATTGCCAGAGCAGTACTGATGAGAATAGCAACGAAAGCTTTGATAAAGGCTATACGATCTATCGCTTTACCATCAACCATGCTTGGGTAGATGTCAGGGTCTTTAATTCAGGCATGGTGTCTATTAAGTGTGTGACCTATAACCATGATGTTGTTGAGATACTAAAGCAATGGCGTAACGAAGGGGGTGGTCAGTACAATCAAAAATATAAGTCATGGAATTACTTCAAGCCGTTTTCAGACACTGTCTTTCAGCGACTGCAAGAAATGGACATGACCCCTACTGCTTAAACATGATTCTATTTGATAATACGGAGAATAAAACTATGACACTCACTACTATGCTACTAATTATAATCCTACTAATGATTGCTCTACTTGTATGGACTATACAGCGAATACAATTGCAAAATAAGGCCTTGCTACAGAGTGAACAGGATGTTGCGCAAATTAAGAACGAGATGCTTGAAAGAGAAGCAGGCTTTCAACAACAATTAGCAAAGGACATTAAAGAGGCTCAAAAGCGTTCCAACAATATGCAGCGCAATGTACTAAAGGGTCAAATTGGTGAGCAGTTCACGCCCTTTATTACTGATTTTCCTTACAACCCTTCAGACTGCCGATTTATGGGTGAACCGATTGACTACGTCATCTTCCAAAACTTGCACGAATGCGCCGATGGCAACGTGCCTATCGAGGACGTGCATCTTATTATTGCAGAAGTTAAAACAGGAAATGCTAGGCTAAACCAACGACAGAAGATCATCAAGCAAGCCATCCAAAATGGCCAGGTGAGCTTTAAGGAGCTTAGGATAAAATACTGTGAAGATACGGAAGATATGCGTATTCAGGTAAACGCATGAATCAGTAAAACTATACATTTTGACTCTTATGTCATTTGCTAGAATTTTTCAATGCAGATGGTAATAGATAAGACTAATTACTAGAAAAGTCTTTTTACTCAATCTCTAGAGACAGGATTAAAGCATTGATTTATATCGTTTTTTTTATTTAAAAATAGTCTGTAAATAGTCTTTTTATTGAAAAGACTATTTTGATGATTAGACCTATTGCATAAGTCGTCGCTAGCCTTTGTGACTCCGTCAGCGGAAGTAAATGAACTGGCAGTTTTGCAAGACATCTAGTATACTAATGTTTAATTTAATATGACATAGTTAGACCTCTTCGAAAATAGAAAACACCTAAGTATACCAACAGTACTATCCCCTTTTATCAAGGCCGAGCTATTAACGCTTTCGAATGAATCTCTATAAGAGTATAACTATTTAAGCAAGTCGAGACATACAATGCCTTTATCTCCTATACCAAAAATGTCTCAGTATGACTGGGGCAAACTAAAAGATATTGCTATAGCTGAATCCGATGAACCATTAGCTATTATTCCAAATAATGATAACCTAAAACAACTGCCTATTTATTTTTCTCATGATGTGCCATACGCTATGGACACCTGTGTAGCTAGACAGTCTGTTATCCAAAAACTTCAACAAGCAACTGATTTACTGCCTGATAATTTGGGCATCATAGTGCTGGACGCTTGGCGCTCACGCAGTGTTCAACAGGGCGTTCGAGATGAAATTGGTAATGTTATTAAAATAGAAAATCCTCATTTGAGTCCTCTAGAGCAAGAAGCGCTACTATCAAAGTTCGCCGCGCCAGTTAGTCCAGATTTTATCAGCCCTCATTTAACAGGAGGTTCTGTAGATATCACTTTGTTTGAGATCGAAACTGGCGATTGGTTAGATATGGGAGGGGATTTCGATGAGCCAACAGAGCGCTCATACACTAATTTCTATGAAGACTATCCTGAGCACATTGCTTGTAATAATAGACGTTTATTATACTCGGTGATGACGCAAGTTGGTTTTACTAACTTACCCACCGAATGGTGGCATTTTGATTATGGCAATACTCTTTGGGCACATTATAAAAAACAAGCTCATGCCATCTATGGTGCTGCTCATTGGGATACAATAAAAAACTAATGTTTGAATTTTAACTGTCTTAGTAGCTTTATATTTAAACATCAATTTCAAGGAGGAATATGATGGAAACTTTAATTCAGGCAGACGATCATCTAGCATTGTGGACATTCGTTTTAGTAGCAGCCACCTCCGCTATTTTCATCGAACAACGTTCCAAATGGGCTAGTAAAGTTCCTGGTGCAGTCATCGCGTTGTTAATTGCTATTGCAGCATCTAATCTAAAAATTATTCCGACAGATGCGCCTACATACGATATTGTCTGGGGCTATATCGTACCGCTAGCCATACCTTTATTATTATTTAAGACCAATTTACAATCATTAGTGAAAGAAAGCTGGAAGTTGTTATTATTGTTCTTAACATCGTCTATGGCTACTATGATTGGTACTGTCATTGCATTCCTAGCTTTACGTCATTATATTCCAGAGCTGGATAAAGTCAGTGGTATGATTTCAGCCTCTTATAGTGGTGGTGGAGTTAATTACGCAGCTATGTCTGCCAAATTAGCACCAAGCGAAAGCATTAATGCAGCTACTATTGTCGCTGACAACATGATGATGGCCTTTTATTTCCTAATTTTAATTGGCTTAGCGGGTATTCCTATCATACGTCGTGTCTGGGGTTCACCTCATACCGATGAAATTGAAAAGAATCAAGAGATGCAAAGTAGTCGGACATTGTCTGAGGCTTACTGGAAACCTAACCTTATCTCATTAAAAGATATTGCTATCTGTTTAGCCAGCTCAATGCTAATAGTCCTTATTTCGTTTAAGCTATCAGCATTCCTAAAAGCGCTACTAGGCACTAGTGATAACGTGGTTGGCGACTTAGTTATTAGTTTGGTTACTGATAAATATCTACTACTAACAACCATTACCTTTATAGTCGCTTCTATTTTTAGAGACTCTTTTGAGAAGCTTAGCGGTAGCCAAGAACTCGGCACTTACTGTATTTATTTATTTTTTGTCGTTATTGGTATTCCCGCTTCTATTGGCTTAATTGTGACTAAAGCCCCGTTGTTGTTCGTATTTGTATTTATTATTGCTATGGTTAACTTAGCCATTACTATGGGTGTAGGCAAACTGTTTAAATTCAGTGTGGAAGAGGTAGTTTTAGCTTGTAATGCTAATATAGGTGGACCAACTACAGCTGCTGCTTTAGCAATTAGTAAAGGCTGGACAAAGCTAGTGGGTCCTATATTAGTTATTGGTACTGTCGGTTATGTCGTTGGAAATTATATAGGTACAATCATTTATTTCATAGTGACTCAAATTGGCATGTGAGCGCTTTCATCGAATAAAAATAAGGAGTCGACACTATATAATAGTGTCGACTTTTTTGTTGTTCTTAACTCAGACACAACCTAAGATTTTCGTCCATTATATCTAGAATGTACAGCTATTGACTGTACTGATCTACGGAGGCTTTTATAAAAATATTAGAGTTATTAATGCTAATTTGTTCATAGTTTTATAACTTAAAATATTATTCATTAAAAGCCTACCCTCACCGCTTAAACCGTCTAATGCTACTCGCCATCACCCCAAATAACTCAAGCGAGCCCTTAACCACGATATCGGTATAATTCTCATTTTGCGCTCGCAATATGATGTTTTCACCCAGTATCAATTGCTTGGAAGTAAAGCCATCATCGATCATTGCAATGCCGAAAGTAACTTTAAGCCTTCATTCTTAAATATATTAAATTTTGTTTTTTTCTTCATTAACACGCCAACGTTTTTGTTTTTTAACTAGAGTGGATTGATCAATACCAAGAGCATTAGCAGCAGCTCTTGTGGTGCCATACTCTTCCATAGCTCCATTGATCAATTGTTGTTCTAGCGCTTCTACTTGCGATTTCAAAGAGTGTTTATCGTGTTTTAAAGAACTTTTTAAACTGAATTCAGTAGGTAACTTTACAAGTGTAATTAATGACTGATCAGCTGTAACTACTAATCTCTCAGTTAAGTTAATTAACTCACGAATATTACCGGGCCAGTCATAGCAACTCAATTGCGAAAGAACATCTTCGTGCCAATGACAATCTAGTTCGTACTTACTATTAAAATACTGAATATAATGTTCTAGTAGTGGACGAACTTCATCGCTTCTTTCTCGTAACGGTGGTAGATGAATAGGAACAACACTTAATCGATAAAGTAAGTCTTCTCTAAATAATTTTGCTTCTACCTGTTTCTTTAAATCATAATGTGTAGCAGAAATTAAGCGGAAGTTTGTTGTTTTAAACTCAGTGCCACCGACAGGAATAAAGCGATTTTCAGCAATAACTTTAAGTAGCTTTGCTTGTAAGCTGAGCGGTAGATCACCAATTTCATCCAAGAATAAAGTGCCATTGTTGGCGGCTTCCAGCAGTCCAATCTTTCCTTTTATCAAGGCTCCAGTAAAGGCTCCCGGCATATATCCAAAAAGCTCAGCTTCAAGTAGTGCTTCTGGCATAGCAGCGCAATTGAGTTCAATAAATGGGCCGTCACAAACCTTACTGTATTGGTGGATAGTATTTGCTAATAACGTTTTACCAGTACCAGTTTCACCTTGAATAAGCATTTTGGCACTAGTTGCAGCAACTTTTTTTGCTAAATCATAACAAACCTTCGTATTACGGCTAATAATAAATTTTTCTTGCGCAGTATCCCCTTCGATAGATGTTCCGTAAGTTTCTCTTAATTTTAATAGTTGCTCAAGCTGCTCTTCTGCATGCTTTGCTTTCAAAAGCTCTGTAATATCCCTTGCCGTAGTGACAACGTGCTCTATGCGACCTCGGTCATCAAACATAGGAGTGCCAGATACGAATATTTTATGGTTACCACTGATTGTTTGAATAATAGTGATAGGACGTAGCTCTTTCAGCACTTCGAGTGAAACAGAACGAGAAATAAAGCCAGCCTTGACTACTTCAGACATATGTAAACCGACCAAACGCCGTTTAGGTAGCCCAGTCATTTGCTCATAAGCCTTGTTCATAGTAACTGTTATGCCATTGCCATCCGTTATATAAACACCATCACTTAACGCATCTATAACCCTTTGCAAATTTTCGTTTAGAAACACTTAGTATTACTCCTTTATCTTTCCAAGCAAGCATTAACTATATGTCAACGAGCATAGAGTATTAGGTAGCAAAAGCCAAACTAGTGACATCTGTAATTAGCATCCCAATAATTTGAGGCCTGTTTTACTATAAAAATATTAGCAACATGAATGAATGTCAATAAAATTACTACTAGCTGTACGGTCTAACCTGAATTCTATTGGATAGAAGAGCGCATAAACTGAGTTAGCGCGTTAAAGATAGATAGGAAATGGGCTGGATAAGATATTCTATAATATGGATTTTAATTATTTAATTTTAGATTATCTATGGGGAATATAAACAAAAGTAAGTAAAGCTATCATTCATAGGTACATAGCTCTTTATCCGCCCCTTTCACCTTCTAAATTAGAAGGTGAAAGGGGCGGATAAAGAGCTATGCATAAAAGCTTTTGTATGTATCCTCTTACAAATAGTGAGGATACATATTTTAACCACAGGTAAAAATACTTTATGCAGGTTGTTATTACAGACTTGCCAAAGTTTCTGAAGTTATCTGACGGATACTGCCATCGGTCAAAGATTTTGATTGTTCAGGATCATGTCCATACAATATAAACGCACCTTTCGCTTTAAGCTTTTTAAACAAAGAAAAGTTATTTAACATAGCTTCTGCGTCATTTACAACCATAGCATCTGGTAAGGTCATTTTTTCAAGAGACGCTTTTAAATAACAAGCATCAGCTGTGATCACAACATCTTTACCTTCTACCTTTACTTTAAGTGACTGGTGTCCAGAAGTATGTCCAAAGCTTGGAATCAACATCACTGAACCATCACCAAATAAATCATGTTCACCATCTATTTCGAGACGATCATGTCCTAAATCATAGTGGCGTGGTACATAAACTCCTTTTTCAATATTTTCCTCGTTTTTAGCAGCTTCCCATTCACGTTTCTGTATAACTATACGTGCATTTGGAATGCAAGCATTACCCCCGCAATGATCAAAGTGTAAGTGAGAGTTGACAACATAGTTAATTTTTAGTGGATCTACACCGAACGCTTCTAAACGCTTTGCTACGTCCTCACCAGGAACAAAATCTACTGTAGTTAATTCTGCAAATCCACCTAATGCTTCTTCAACAATTTTTTTGTCTTTTGATTGTAAAGGCAGTTCTAGGCCGGTATCAAATAATACCGTTCCTTTGGGATGTTTAATTAGATAACATGGCACAGGTATAGCTAAACTACCCGTCTCACCTGCCATAAAGAACCCGTAAGGCATTGTGATCCAGCCACAGGTCATGGCATATAACTTGATTCCTTCCATTTTAAAATCCTTTTATAAATCATATTGTAAATCTACTTTATTGGACTACCTATATTTCTTGTATCAGTGTGTTTGTTTACATCAATTTTAATTTCTCCTATCTGAATGTTTTAAATCTAAACATTCTTGTTCATTGGGTTATAAATACATTCGAAATTTAATATGCTGCCTCATACATATCTTCAATATCCCTAACACTGAACTGTCTAGGGTTATTTCGTAGTAATCGGGTCACAGCACTAGCTGAGATAGCTAACTCTTTTAAATCATCAAACTTAATTCCAAACTCTCTAAGTTGTTTAGGAATGGCTACAGCTGTACATAATGTTTCAATCTTGGCAACCACATATTCACCTGCATCAGATTCGCTAATAGAATGGTTTGCTCCCATAGCAATTGCAATATCGACAAATTTATCAGGACAGGCAGTTCTGTTCCATTTCATTACATGAGAGAACATAACTGCATTGCTAACGCCGTGAGATAAATGGAATCGGCCACCAAGTGGATAGGCAAGTGCGTGTACAGCACCTACACCAGCATTACCAAAGGCTAGCCCTGCCATTAAACTGGCAGTAGCCATCTTTTCACGTGCGGCTACATTATTGGGCTCTCTATAGGCAGTAGGTAGTGCATCAACAATCATACGGATTGCAGCGATGGATAAAGATCTAGTGATTTCGGAAGCAAAGTTAGATAAGTAACTTTCTACTGCATGAACTAACGCATCAACACCACTTGCAGCAGTAACAAAGGCCGGGCAGCTTATTGTTAACTCAGGGGCCACAATAGCAACATCTGGAAGTAACTCATTACTTACTATGCCTTTTTTGATCTGTGCTTGAACATCCAGCAATATTGATATATTAGTAACTTCAGAGCCTGTTCCTGCTGTTGTTGGCATGCAAATTAAAGGAATTTTTCGGGGTGCTACTTTATTTTCACCGAATAATTCGCTTAACGATCTTGTTTCACCACTGTAAATTGCAACGGCTTTTGCCGTATCCATTGCGCTACCGCCTCCTATAGCAATAACCCCATCGCATTGATTTTCATCGAAAGTCTCACAGCAAGCCTCAACGATGTGGGTTTCTGGCTCTGCTGAAATATCACTGTAAATAAATATATTTTCAACACCGTTTGATTTGAGATTATCAATTATTGGTTGAATAATGCCAGCATCTCTGACGCCTTTATCTGTTACGATTAAAGGTCTTTTTATATTCAAGCTAGCCATTTCTTCAGGTAACAGATAGCTAGAGTTCTCACCTGTCAACAATCGGCGAGCAGTTTTAAAGATTTGAACGTTATCAGTATTCATCAATTCACCTCGAGTACTTGTTAGTTAAACTCTAATTAATCTTGATGCAATCTACATACCAATCTTATGAAAAAAAATATAAGTGACTGATAATAAAAACTAAATTAATTAAAATTAGTATGATCTCTATTATTTATGATGAATATATTCATCATTTAGTTTTAATTAATGATTATATTCATCAGACAGTGCAAAAGCTTTTAATTAAGTTCGTCTATAAGATATTTACTAAATGGTGAGACTTAGCGAT
>TARA_R110000765_G_scaffold74980_4_pt1 | contig 27046 bp, 18 predicted proteins | sample TARA_R110000765 | Tara Oceans TARA_R110000765 (sample SAMEA4398168) | marine metagenome | biome: Polar Biome; feature: [MES] marine water layer (ENVO:01000295) within the mesopelagic zone...; material: water (ENVO:00002006), including particulate matter (ENVO:01000060) such as...... | reverse complement strand
AGCTGGAAATATGATTGGGATAAAGCCAATGCGAGTGCTTGGTAGACTCCAAGGTAATACAGGTTTTACTATGTACCAATTAGGCATCTTTTAGATCAGCGCGTGGAAGTAAGAAATTGAAATGACTATCTTTATAATCGTGTTATGTCTTATCTTTGCCTTAGGTTTTTTAGCTCAATATACCGGTCTTTGCATGGTGAGGGGCGTGAATGAATGGAAAAATGGCAACCCTTCCTTTTTGCTTGCCATTATTTTTAGTGGTGTGCTGTCTTGGGTGGCTGTTGTTACGGCATTTATTTTAGAGCTGCCGCTTCAATTTAAAGTTTATGAACCCAGTGTTTTGTTCGCTATAGGCGGGGTTTTATTCGGTTTGGGTAGTGCTATTAATAATGGGTGTGGTATTTCTACTTTAACCCGTTTATCAAAAGGAGAGTTTGCCTATAGTTTTACGATTGTAGGATGGTTAATCGGGTGGTCTATTTTAGCTACTTGGCGACCTGATGTGTCTGTTATAGCGCTGCCTCTACCTACCAATGTAACTTATGGCGCTTTGATAATAATTTCATTAACGATCAGTTTTTGGGTGGCTTTTGGTAATAATGCCCGTAAAAAGGTTTGGTTTGGCATGATGGGAATCGGTTTGCTGAGCGGCTTTATTTTTTTATATCAACCTAAGTGGCCACCGAGTGCGCTTTTACATGATTTAAGCAATGTGATAACAGGCCAAGATAATGCTATTTGGCCAGATTTAACGCGGTATTTGCTCTTTATAGCGTTATTAATTGGTATGTTCTTTTCTGCATGGAAAGCAAAACGGTATTTTATCGTTTTACCACACATTAAATACTGGTTAATACACTTATTAAGCGGTGTACTTATGGGGATAGGTGCATCACTTGCAATGGGTGGGAATAGCTTTCAACTTTTAATGGCTTTACCTGTATTTTCAGTTGCTGGAATTATTGCAATTTTGGGAATAATCGTCGGTATATTTGTTGGTGTAGATATTAAGCGAAAGTACTTATAACTTTGATTATAAGCTTTGGCTGATGTTTTTAACCCCCGTAATTTTAAGCGTTTGACTCTGAAGATAACTTTATTCTTAAATTGTTGAAATAATTTATCAATTTCCCCTCTCTTTTACTAAAGAATCATTTGTGAAGGCGAAAATACCCAACAGCCTTACAGAGCCTGAAACACAATGTCTAAACTTATAATAACAATGCTTCTATAATATTTTGCTTTTCTAGACTAACTGTAATGCAATAAAACTGTAGTGTTAGTTCTGTGAAACTTTTAATTATAATACTCAGAATTTAAGAGAGATCCTTATGAAAACAGTTTTAATTTTTTTAATCCTTACATTACCGACCTTTTTATCCTTTGGTGAAAATGTTTTACATACGGCTGAATCTAAGTCTATTACAAAAGCGGAAGTAGAATCGCTTCCTATTGCAATGCATGGATATGACGTATTGAGCTACCATGTCGACTCGGGTGCTATTGTCGGTTCAAGTACATATCAGGCGGTATATAACGGTCAGCGTTATTTGTTTGCTAGTAAAGAGAATCAAGAACGTTTTTCTAAAAATCCTGAAAAATTTCTTCCAGAGTTCAATGGTTATTGTGCACAATCTTTGGTAGAAGATAAATTAGTTGAAGCGGATCCAAAATTATTTTTAATTGACGAAGGAAAGCTTTACTTCTTTAGTAAGCCTCAGGCTTTAGCAAAGTGGCAATTGGAAAAAGAGTCAAATTATACTCGTGCCAATAAACGCTGGAAATATGAAGCAGTTAAACTTGCTGAGCACAAAGAAGCGAGAAAAAAGTGGATGAATGAAGGTAAGGTGCAATTATTTACTTTTTAAAGGCACAACTATTTATATAGACAGGATCAGTCTAAATTTAGCACTTTAAAATGGACCTAAATGTTGTTTTAAGTAGTGCTACTGTTCTGTAAACTTTTTTCTGATTTGGGCTGTGTTAGCAAATTACGTGAAGGCATTGTTTAACAACTATATCATTGAACTTAATATAAAAAAGGTGCTGTATAACAGCACCTTTTTATTTAATTGAGGTAATTCAATAGTAAGAACTTACTAACATCTGACAATATTAAGGACGAGGCGGTGGACCACCTGCACCCGCACCTGTATCACAAGAGCCAAATGAGTTATCAGGTATTTCACCTTTAAATCTTGGCCCCATCATAAAAGGAAATGAAGGAGTTAAAACGCCAGCGTCTTCTGATAACGTTAGGTGGTAATGGTAACCTTTACCATCATTGGTATCATGACCATTATGCTCATCTAATACTGAGCCTGTAACCTCAGCTTGAGCGTAATAATAATCTTCCAAATAATAACCATCTGTAGCTGGTATAGAATTTCCTGATAATGTACTAACACTTTGACCTATCGTTGGTCCATCGCTGGTTGCATCAACTACACCTTCAGAGATATCGTATTGGTTTACTAACACACAAGTACGCTCGCCCGCAGTACCACAACCGCCTTCAGTTGTAGCCGCTGCATAGTCACGTTTTTGCCAACCACTTACCGCTAGCTGTTCATCACTTTCATAAGGTCCATATAATGGGTAACCATCAGCGGCAAAACCATAAAGAGGAGAATGGGCATCGCCTGCATCACCTAAAAGGGTTGCTAAACAACTGGTATAAAAATGATGATGATACTCACCGTTAGCGGCATGACCACCACAAATACCTACATCATATTGTTCAGCAAAAGGGGCTAAGTTATACCATTCGTTTGTGCCATAGCTCATGCCATCGCCCCAATTGAAAATTGCAGCACCATTGACCATTAAACCAATAGTACCTAAACCTGTTTCACAAACTTCATCTTCCGCTAAATCAGTCGGTTCATTGACAATATAGGCTTCCACCGTTTGCTTTGTAGGACAGCCTGGGCCTGGAGGCCAATAGCCATCTCCACCCGTGTCAGGACAGTTTTCAGTACTACTGTTATAGCCAATATTTGCACCAAACTCTACAAGTTCGCCAGCCAAAGCGGTAGTTGCACCAGCAATAAAGTCTGAAGAGGCACGAGGGCGACTATTTAAAGTATCAATCATGTCTTGTGTGATAGTAACGTTATATTTAGGAATGCCAGTAGCTTCAACGTAAGTGTACTCTACATTATCCACTGTTACAGTTTCAGCCGACTGAACATCTTCTACGGCATTATCCATATAGGTTGAAGTGGTTGTATTATTAATTATCCAAGGAGAAGCCGTGGCAACAGTATCAATATCTGAAACAAGGATACTTACGGTATCGGTTACCGCAGTATTAACTCCATCATCAACACTAGCTTGAAAAACAAGAATGGTATCTGTGTCAACACTTGGTGCAGTGAAGGTTGGTGAATTAGCATTTGTATCAGACAAGATAACACTAACACCCGACTGTTGTGACCAGGTTACTGTTACAGTGTCGTCATCTGTTACGGTTAAGTTTAATGTTACAGATGCTCCTTCATCAACGGTTTGGTCAAGCCCTGCATCAACAACGGGTGCTAAATTATCTGTAGTATTATCAGTAGTAGTATCATCTGTTGATGAGCCACCGCAAGCTGTTAAAGCCAATAGCAACACACTACTAAATGCGTATTTTAAAAAAGTATTTTTTATCATTTTACTGTCCTAATATATAAGTCGTAATGATTGTAGAATATGAATGTGTAAACAAAGTGCACATGGCCAAAAAAACTCAGTTGATTATTGATTTATTTTCTTCACCGGAAAACTTTCAAATATATAGGTAACAAAAGGCGCTTTATCTTGATCTACATAAAGAGTAGCAACTACCTTTTTGTCTTTAGCAACCCAATACATATGTCCATGATTATTCAATGTTACCGAAATAGTATTAACGCTAGATTTAAATAAACTGTCAGGTAAGTGTATATTTTCCCCGTATATGCGTTGAATTTTAACCCCGTTAATATATAAATGAGCATGGCCCTCAATAAAGCCCGAAGAGGGAGAAATGTTGGCAGACATTAAATCAGCCATTGAGAAACCTTCTGGTGGAGGGATTAACTCATAACGCTGTAATTGTAATGTTAAGTTATATCCAGACATTGCATCTTTACTCAGGTGTAGACTTAAAGCCGGAATTTTTGCATTAGTTGGAACATTAATTGGCATATGAGAGTGGTCCATAACCATCTCTTGTCCGGTAACGTTAAAAATACTCACGAATAATAAAATAAAACCAATAATAAACTTCATAACACTCTCTTAACTCTTTAAATACCAGCGTGAAATGAGTATATAAGATGAATGTGCAAAAAAAATGCAGATGTGGAATATTTAAATTAATAAAAATTTAAGCTAATAAATACGATTAAATAAGAACTCTAGAATGACAAATAAGGGCTCTAGGGTGTTGGATTTGTGTTGGTGATAACGAGTTACGCTAAAGGCTGTAATATTTGATAAAGCGACTGGTAATTAATAGCTTGGAAAGAGCGCTATTCAGCCTTTTCCTTTACGGTGTCAGGACAAAATGGGTCAATCTCTTGATTTTCCGGAAGGTACTTTACCACCGAGGTTTTAGTCGACTGCACTCTGAGCGCTACTAAAGCTAGCAACGCTTGCAAGTGCTAAAGCGTTTTTACATAAAGTGCTTTGCAATTTTCATTCACCGAACAATCTCCGCTCATTGAGTATTTAGGCTTTGATTATTCAGGGGTTGAGTTAATGGGGTATTTATATGATTTTAATAGAATACCCCAGCTGACTTTACGTGATTAGTATAAACAATTTATTGACCATTCAAATATGTTTCAACTGCTTCAGCTCGACTTTGTGCATGTTGATTAAGTTGCTCAACTGCATTGTAAAAGTCATTGCTGCTTTCCAAATAAGAGTAGCCCGATATTTCAGTTGTAGCATAAGGTTCAATAAGTGCAGAATAACTGTCATAAGCGGCTTGCATACTATTAGTATTAAACGAATCGCCTATCACTGCCAATACATAATCGTTATAGCGAGTCTTGTAAACATCATCAGCATATAGTTTTGAAATTAATGGCCAGTTACTTGAATCAAGATTAGAAAAATCTAGGCTTAATGCACCACCTTGCTTTCCATCTTGCAATGCTTCGTTATTGTCCCACGGGATCCACGTTAGTTTCGATGTTTCAGGGTTGTTATACAAATAGTAGTTATGAGTCATTCTGCCATAGGTATCCCAATTTTGAATAATGCCATTGACTGCTAGATACTTTAAAAATCCATCAACGTCGAAAACAGCCTCTAGGTTTTCTCTCCATGTTGCAGGCGCTGTGGTTGCTGTATCGTCATGTAATGCATCAAAAAGTGCGATTATATCAGACCAGTCTTCATCATCTTCGTTAGTCTTTTTCTCAAAATTCTCTTCGTTGAACGAACCTTCAACAAAGTTTGCTCCACCGTCTTCTGGCTTATATAAATTGCCATCATCGCTAGTAAACTGTGTTTCGATAAGCGTATCGTCAATTTCTTCAACTAAGGTATATAAACCAAAGTATTCTGGACCATTGCCATGATCAACATAGAGGGTGTAAAACCCGGTATTAGATACTGCTAGGCCAGCTTTTTTAAATACGTCAGATGCCACTTTTTCACGTAAAAGAGATTCGTCGTCAAAGTTGTTTTTTAAGCTGAATTTTTTGAAACCATAAAAACGCTGGTTATCAATTTGTGGGTAATCGTCTTCGAACTCATCAAAATCTAACTTAAAAGATAGTTTCAAAATACCTGCTTGCCAACTGCTTTGTAGCGAGGAATTACCTTTAAATCGAATTCCAACTCGGTACCATTGAGTGTCTTGATAATAGACATCAGCGGGCACAAATATTGGATTTTCATCGCTATCAATTAAGCCGTTGTTATTAGATCGTTGCCCAAATTCGCCATAAGTTGCCGTCATATCATCAAGCATACTTTGCCAACGTTCTTCAGTGACGACAAAATCCAAACGTTTCACTTGGTTATCGTCAAACACTTCTTCGAAATTTGGATCGACGTTCTTACTATGAGTTTCTTCAGTCCAATCAGTTGCAACAAAGTCGGTATCAGTAATTTCAGTCGACGTATCAGTCGGCGTTTCTGCAATAATATCTTCGACGACTTCCTCGTCAATTAAGCTATCACTGCCTCCACAAGCAGTTAGCAAAAGTAATGAACCTAATGTGATAACAAGAATATTTCGTCGTAATGTTTTACTCAAGGTATGAGAAGAGCTTAAATTTAATCGATTTAACATTAAAAATCCTAGGGTTGTTTTCAAGCATTGTGCAATTGCATTAAGAGGCATAATGCGATGTGCCGTAGAAGGTACTAAACAAATGTGCAGACACTGTGCAAAAAAAGTGAAAATAATAAGGAAATTATGCATGGTTAAAGGTCAAAATTTATTTTAGTCTACAAGTAATAGCGTAAGGGTTTTGAAAGGGGATTTAATGAGGAGGTGCGCTAAGATAATTTTATTTCGTTATATAATCAATGGATTGGCTGGTAATTCAAATGCAATCAGGTATGAAAAATTAACACTATTTACTGCCAGTGTTAAGTGCTAATCACTGGCATAGACAATAGAATTATGTAGAAATTAAAGTATTTACCTTTGCTGTCATGCAAGCTCGGAAATACTTTATTTATCTCTAGTAAGTTAATCAATTAGTCGATATTCAGCACTTTTTTCAATGGCCCTAAATAGGGTTCAAAATAGCGCCATTGCTCAGTGGCACTTTTATATATAGGTTGACGAACTTGCTCTGAACTTGGCGTTTTGATGTTACGTTTTGTTTTATGAAAATCGACACACGATTGTTCAAACTCTAAGCCTACAAAATCAAGCATTCTTCTGACTTGTGTTTCTAAATCATCGACTACATCTTCATGGTTCACGGTTAGCACATGGCCAGGCAATGCGGCATCCCAATGCGCCATTATTTTTAAATATGCTTGGTAGTAACGGCCAATATCTTCAAGGTTGTAACTAAAATCTTGTCCTTCAGCAAATAACTGTTTAAAACCACTAAAACAACAAGCCATAGGGGAGCGTCTGGCATCAATAATTTTCGCATTCGGCAGTATTAGTCGTATCAAGCCAATGTGGATAAAGTTGTTTGGCATTTTGTCGATAAATAAAGGTGCTTTTTCTCGGTAGACTTGTGTTTCATCAATAAACTGTTGACCAAAGCGCTTGAAATAGTCGGGATTAATTTCAGCTAAATTTTTAGGGTATTGTGCTTCTTCATCATTTTGGCTTTTACTACGGCCACGTAATCTTGATGCTAAGCCTAATATATTGTGCAACTCCATTGTGCCATCAACTTGGCTATGAGAAGCCAATATTTGCTCGAGTAGGGTTGAGCCTGCACGTGGTAAACCCAAAATAAAAATAGGGTCGGGCACGTTAAGCCCTAAGTTGCCGCGGTTTTTAAATAGCTCAGGTGTACAATATTTAATTTGTTCGGCGACTTGTTGCTCAAATTTCGTTATATCAAAGCCATTATGTTCATGCTGTAATTCATTACCTTTTTGGTAGGATTTAAAGGCTTGATCATAGTCTTTTCTATCTTCAAAGGCTTTACCTGTAGCAAAATGTAGTTGAATGCTATCAAGTAATGCTAAATCTTCATTATTTTGTTGAGTTTGCATTTGAGCAATTTCGCTATCGCTAAAACGATAGGTTTTAGTATTGGCTAAACTCCAAAAAGCATCGCCATAACTTGGACTTAATTGATAAGCTTTTTGGTAAGAAGAGATGGCCTTTTCAATTTCACCTTTGGTTTTTAACGCATGGCCTAACTGTAAATGAAAACCCGGCACTTGATCGTTTTCTGCAACCACTTGCTCAAACAAGCTTATGGCTTGCTCTATTTCACCTAAGCCTGTTAAAGCACTTGCTTTGGCTATTTTAAAACTTAAATTGTCAGGTTGAGCTATGAGTAAAGGTTCAACTTGTTGTGCTGCTACTTTGTATTTACCTAAACGGATAAGTAAATTGAGGTATAGCGAACGGGCATGAATATGGTTTGGGTCTAATTCGAGAGCACTGGCTAACAAAAACTCGGCATCGTCATAAATTTTTAGCTCTATGCCAATTTCAGCAAGCATACACATGCCATCAACATGGCGTTTGTTGTTTTGTAAAAAGTGTCGACAAATTTGCTCTGCTTTTAATAGTTTACCTTCATGCATTAACTCAGTAACCGCGAGTAAAGCCAGGGGAAGTTTTTTTAGTTTTTCTAGATGATTTGCCGCTTTTTGGATATTGTTTTGTTGATTTTCGTCACGGTATAGTTGAATCAATGCTTGCCAACTAGCGACTAAGCTTGGGTTGAGCTCTACAGCTTTTTCAAACGATTTCTTAGCCAGTGTTGTTTCATTTAACGCTAAATAGATAAAGCCTTTTTCTTGATTTGCTCGACTGTGCTTATTTTCAAGTTTAAGTAATTCATTAATACTGATTAACGCCAGCGGTAATGTTTTTGCATAGCGCTGGGCAACGGCAATTAAATACCATAGCTCAATATTATCTTGTGAGTCTGTGCTTTGCGTTTGTAGCTGTTTACATTGTTTTATAGCTTCGTCGAACTTTGTCGTTTGGATTAATTTTTGAATTGATTTTAATTGGCTTTCAATTGAAGGGTGAGATGTATTGTCCAATGACTTAGCTCCGAAGCAAGTGAGGGTATTATTTATATTTTAGATTTGCGGGTACTTTACAATAAAAAACCGCTTGATACAGATATCAAACGGTTTTTATTTCGATCATATTAACTTTTTAGATTTCGATTACAGCTTAATAAAAGTCGTAAGAGAATCTAAAACCAATAGTACGTGGTCTGTTAGATACAACTTTTGGCGTGTATTGTTGAGTATCAACATACAATATTGCACTTTTATCTGTTAAGTTGTCGATGAAAAACTCAGCTTTCCATTCGTCGTTTGTAACACCAAAGCTTATGTTAGCCAAAACATAACTATCTTGCACATAACGACCACCTGCAAAGGTTTCGCCGTTACTATCTTGGTAATTAACACCAGAAAATACGTCAGATTCTTTTTCAATGCTTAAACCAGAGCCTGTGCCATAGATTAAATTGGTAGCATCTTCAATCATATAAGCGTCCATCACCATACCCGCAAGTCTTTCGCCGGTATAACTAATTGAACCGTTTACATAGCCTGTCATATCTCCCGAAATAGGGTAGAAGTATTGTGCTTGTAAGTTACCTGAAAATTTAGCTGAATAAGGTAATCTACTGCCTTCTGGAGGCGCAATGCCGTCAAGTTGTGCATTGATTGACGTTAACTCAGTATCAATTAAACTAAACGCACCAGATATAACTAAATTATCTGTAGCTACCCAGCTAAAATCACCGTCTATACCTTTAATTTCTGCATCACCAACGTTGTCAGTAAATACTAAAAAGCTGATGTTTGTTGGGTCATAGCGAGAAGTTTGTAGATCAGATATTTTTGAATAATAAGCTGTGGCATTAAAGCGCAGGCTTTGATCAAGTAAAGTTGATTTAAAGCCAATTTCAACGTTATCTAAGCTATCTGTTGTTGAGTAAACAGGTATACGGAAACCTTCAAATGCACCTTCTTGGTTAGCAGCAGAACCACCACCAACACGGTTAGTAACCGGCGGTCTAAAGCCTTCTGAATATGATGCAAATACCATTACATCGTCATTTATTTTCCAGTCAATAGAGGTTTTGATGATAGTGTCATCAACCGTTAGCTTACCGTTGCTATCAAGTAAGTCAGTTTCTAATTGACCACTAGCAATAGCTGCTTGGATAGCTGCGGCTTCATCAGCGCCAAAAAATTCAGTTAAAGCAGCATCGCTACCGTCGCCGAATGCGCGTAATCGACCACTTACATCAGCGGTAGTTGTAGCGCCTTTATAAATGTCATCAATTTGATACCAACGTGCACCAAAACTTGCGGTAACCGTATCAGTAATATCGTACTCTAATTGCCCAAATACGGCGATTTGATCAATAGTGTGTGTAACATCGTTAACAAAGCTCACCTCAGAAGAGAAAGGGCCGCCATTACTGTTAATTCCTTCAGTACCTGCTAATTCTCTAGCTAGGTTAGGGAAAAGTTCAGTGTTGGCTATTTTAAATTGACCAACAGTTGATAGCTCTTGCGTGTCATAAAAAACACCAGCCGTAACGCGCCAGCGGTTTTCAGCTGAAGTATTCATACGTAATTCGTGCGTTGTGCGTGAGCTACTTGTTTCTTCTTTGTAAAACTTAGTTGGGTCAAAACACTCTTGTACATCAGGCGCACTTGCATAATTACAAACGTAATAAGAAGAGAATTGGCCACCATTAGTGTAACCGGTGTAATCAATAGTTGAGTTGATATCACGGTCTAAATAACCACCAGTATAAACAACAGTAAGGTGTTCAAGACGACCTTCTAATGTCCAAGTAGTTAAACCAAAGTCATCGTTGTTGTTTTCAGGTGTGAAACGGTTGGTTGATGTTTCACCGTCAAGGTTAGGATCGTAAGAAAACACACCTTCAGTATCAAGAGACTGTTGAGTATGTTGAACAAGAAGATCCCACTCGTTGTTAATCATATAAGATAAACCGAAACGTGCGCCCGAGTAATCAGCAGTGTTGAAGTCATCTTCTACTAATGCATCATTTTGCGGTATATTAACTGGCGTGTTTGCAGGATCTGCTAATTTAGAGAAACCAGCTGAGATTCTATCAATAACTATGGCACTACCGGTATAACCACCATTGCTTGGGTCGTTTTGAATATTATCAATCCAACCACCTTGATGGTCGTTATAAGCTGCAACACGCACAGCAAGATTGTCAGTTAAAGACATATTAAAATATGCTTCAACCGAGTTACTCATATCGCCGCCTTTGGTGAAGCTAGTGCTGGTATCAAAACCTGCAGCAAAACCATCATGTGTCGGCTTGTTAGTAATTAAGCGTACAGTACCCGATTGTGAGCTAGCACCAAAAAGTGTGCCTTGTGGCCCCGGAAGTACTTCTATACGCTCAACATCAGTCGCGTAAATATCTAAGTTACGACCTTGCATTGAAACAGGTTGTTCATCTAAATAAAAGGCAACAGACGGTTGCAAAGCTTGTACTGATGAAACAGAAATATTGGTTTGAGTCGTTGCTGCACCACGAATATAAATTTCATTTTGACCAGGGCCTGTGCCTTGGAAAACTACATTTGGTAAAAATTCTACATATTGATCGAAATTAGAAACACCTAATATTTCTAGGCTGTTACCTGTTAATGCTGTAACCGTAACAGGTACATCTTGAATTGACTCTGAGCGTTTAGTCGCGGTAACTTCAATAGTTTCTATTGATGCTTTCTTTGTAGTTTCTTCTGCGTAAATAGTACCTGACGATGCTAGTGCTGTTAGCACTGCACAATGCAGTTTAGTAAGTTTCATATAGATTTTCCCTAGGTGTTTTTTTTTGGTAGATAAGTTGTCAAATATAGTTAGTGTTCTAATTATTGTAATAGTTAGAGCACTAACTATATTTGGACTGGTGCTATGTTAACAAAATATACATTTGTTTACAAAAAACATAACTAATAGCGGTTTCTTACGAGAAAGGGTAAAACTAACTATTGTTTACATTGGAGGCTATTTACAGCTTGATTAACAAGATATAATATCAATACAAATAAAAATAAGGGGAAGGCTTTGTCTTTATCCGCTAGTAGTCAATTAAATAAAAAAGTATTTGTTAGCGCTTCAGCTATTATTATTGCTCTTTTATTATATACCGCCGCATTACCTAAACAGGCACAAAGTTTGTTTAGTATTATACAGTCCAGCATTGTTGATAATGGCAGTTGGTTTTATGTGTTAACCGTTGCATTCATTTTCTTTTTTGTGATCTTTTTAGGGTTCTCTCGTTATGGTGATATTCGCTTAGGACCAGACCATGCCACCCCTGATTACTCTATGTTGACTTGGCTTTCTATGTTATTTGCTGCAGGAATGGGCATTGGCTTGATGTTTTTTGGCGTAGCAGAGCCTCTAATGCACTATTTGTCGCCACCTACAGCTGAAACTGGCTCTGTTGCTGCGGTTCAAGAAGCAATGAAAATGACCTTTTTCCATTGGGGTCTTCATGCTTGGGCAATTTATGCCATTGTTGCCTTAGTACTTGCTTATTTTAGTTATCGACATAACTTACCTTTAACATTACGTTCTGCCTTATATCCACTTATTGGAGATAGAATTTATCAGTGGCCAGGACATTTAGTTGATGTTTTTGCCGTTGTCAGTACTGTTTTTGGTGTTGCTACTTCTTTAGGGCTAGGGGCATCTCAAGTTAATGCGGGTTTTAGTTATTTATTTGGTATCGATGTTTCTACTACCAATCAAATTATTATCATGACTGGTATCATCGGACTTGCTGTTATATCTGTTGCTACTGGTTTAGATAAAGGCATTAAAATACTCTCTGAAACGAATATGGTTTTAGCGGTTATTTTATTAATATTGATTTTTGTGCTGGGTCCTACGGTATTTTTACTACAAGCTTACTTACAAAATATAGGCGATTATCTCGCTGATATAGTTCATAACACATTTAACTTATTTGCTTATAAGAAAACTGAATGGATAGGTGGTTGGACAATATTCTACTGGGGTTGGTGGTTGGCTTGGGCGCCTTTTGTCGGTTTGTTTATTGCGAGAATATCTCGTGGTAGAACGATTAGAGAATTTATTATTGGCGTGATGCTAATTCCCACCGTTTTTACCTTGTTTTGGATGACTATTTTTGGCAATAGTGCCATTGATTTAGTGCATAACCAAGGTGTTGTCGAACTAGGTGAAATGGTTAGCAAAGACTCTTCAGTGGCGTTATTTGTTTTCTTAGAGAACTTCCCATTATCAACATTATTGTCTTTTTTCAGTGTGTTAATGATCGTAATATTTTTTGTCACCTCATGCGACTCGGGCGCAATGGTTGTAGATATGCTGTGTTCTCATGGCAGTAATAATACACCGTTATGGCAACGTGTTTATTGGGCCATAGGCATAGGCTTAGTCGCTGCTATTTTACTCCTTGCTGGCGGACTTAACGCTTTACAAACCATGACTATTGCAAGTGCATTACCATTTGCAGTGGTGTTACTGCTCGCTATTGTTGGCTTAATTAAAGCGCTGAGGGTGGAGGCTTTTAAGCAAGAAAGCCAACTCATAGCCACGGTTCCTTATGCCAGTAATACCAGTAATTTAAGTAATGATAGTTGGCAAGCACGATTAAAAAATATTGTTGATTATCCCAATAAAAACAATGTGAATAAATTTATCAATCAAACGGTTTTACCTGCTTTTGAGTCAGTTGCTGAAGAGTTACAAAAAAATCAGATTAATGTGGTTGTTTCTCATGAGGGTGAACTGAGTTTACTGGTTGATCATGGTGAAGAGCAAAAATTTATCTATCGTGTGCTTGCGCGTAAGCATTCACAGCCTGACTTTGTTGTTGAAATAGACGAAGATGAAGATGAACAAAGTTACTACCGTGCTGAAGTTCATTTAGGTGAGGGTGGACAAGATTATGACATTATGGGCTGGTCAAAAACGGCAGTGATCAATAATATTATTGATCAATACCATAAGCACTTATACTTTTTACATTTATTGCGTTAACTTTTAGGAGCGTCAGTTTTATTTAAACTGCTGGCGCTCATTGCATGCAACTCTAATAGTGGTGCGGCATCTATTTCATCCGCATTCATCATTTCTGATAATCGTTCCATTGAAGACAATAATTGAGATTGCTCCCATTGAGCTAAGCTAGAGAATTTTTCTATAAAATGTTCTTGTAAAGCTTGTGGAGCATTAAGTAATAATGCTTTACCGTCATCAGTTAAATATAAACCTACTTTACGCTTATCTTGTGTGTCACGTACTCTTAAAATAAGCTTTTTGTTTTCTAGCCTATCAAGAATATTAGTGACAGTTGCAGGGCTTAAATTAACATTTTTTGCCACTTGGCTTGAATTTATGCCTGAGGCTTTGTCAATTTCTAGCATAATTAATAATTGCGGACTGGTTAAGCCTGATGTTTTATTAAGATGTTTTGAATGTAAATCAATCGCGCGAATCACTTTTCTTAAGGCGATTAATAGTTCCTGGTGTTTTTCCATAACAATAGGCTTATATCAGTGAATTGCGGTAGTTTAATCAAAATTATAAGATGCGACTAGGGTATTTGTGTAATTAAACAGTATTACTTGGCTACTTACTTTTACAGCAGTATTAAATAGATGAATAAAAAGGGCTTCTTTTTATCTTCTTTATGACAAGATAAGCCATTAATTAATAAAGTTCATCTCACTAAAGTTTTTTAACATTAATTGATATGATAAATAAAACTACAACCGACATATAAAAATAATAACAATCACAAGGTAGGCAAATATGAGACTCCCCAAAATAGGACCTGCATTTTTAGTCACGGCAGCGTTTATTGGTCCAGGTACTATTATTACAGCATCAATGGCAGGTGCAAATTATGGTCTTTCGTTAGTGTGGGCTTTATTATTTGCTATGGTTGCGACCCTCGTTCTACAAGAAATGGCGGCAAGACTAGGTATTGTTAGCCAGCAAGGTTTAGGTGAAAACATTCGACATGCCATTAAACAACCATTGATTAAGGCATTGGTGGTGATGTTAGTCGTTAGTGCGATTGTCGTAGGTAATGGTGCATATCAAAGTGGTAATATATCAGGTGCAAGTTTAGGTTTGGTTAGTGTGGTTGAGCAACTAGGTTGGAAGGTGTCTTACGTTAATTGGTTATTTCCATTATCGATTGGTGTAATTGCCTTTTTGTTATTGATCACGGGTAGCTACAAAGTTATTGAAAGTGCTTTAGTACTTTTGGTGGGCTTGATGAGTGTGGCGTTTATCGTTACATTCTTCTTAAGTGATCCACAGTGGCTTGAGCTAGGTAAAGGTTTTATTGCCTTTGAATTACCTACAGGCGCAACCCTCACCGTTATTGCACTTATTGGTACTACAGTAGTACCCTATAATTTATTTTTGCATGCTTCCACAGCAAGTAAAAAATGGCATTCAGTAGACGACATTTCAAAGGCGCGACAAGATTTGTTTGTTTCCATTCCTCTGGGGGCCCTAATCTCAGTAGCTATTTTATCCACCGCTGCTTCTGCGTTTTTTGGTAAACAAATTAGTTTGCAAAGCGCCGCCGATATTGCGCCTTCATTACAGCCATTGTTTGGTGACGCTGCCAGTATATTTTTAGGTTTTGGACTTTTCGCTGCAGGTATATCATCAGCGATTACAGCGCCTTTAGCTGCGGCTTTTGCATTGAGCGGTATTTTAAATTTAGATAAAAGCTTAAATGGCTTTGGTTTTAGACTAACGTGGATAATTATCTTAACTTTAGGTGTGCTAATCAGTAGTGCTGGCTTTAAACCGGTAACCATCATTTGGTTTGCGCAAATTGCGAATGGCCTGCTTCTACCTTTGATCAGTATATTTTTATTATGGATTGTTAATACTCAAGCGTTAGGAGAATACCGAAATAATCGCTGGCAAAACATTGCAGCTGTTGCTGTTATTTTGGTAACTCTACTTTTGAGCGGACGAAGCTTAATGTCGGCGTTTGGTTTGTTGTAATGCATAGTTTGTAAGTGATTTTCTTTCACTTTTGAGGTGTAAAGCTAACTAACCCTTTTAAAAGTTTACTGTTCAATGAAAAAAGCCAAACATAGTTTGGCTTTTCTAGTTTTAGATATTCGGTGGCAAGTTTTATTAGTTCGTTTTAATCATGCCATTTTAATTAAGCTTTAGATGATTCGCTGTTTTAAGTAGAAACTCATAAGTTATTTATCCTGCTACCTATCCAATTTACTTATCAACATCAAAAGCGGACTTTAGGTTGTTAGCGAAAGCGATAAATTTCTCTTTAATGGTCCTTTTAATTTCGACATTTAATGACCCTAAAACGACTTTACCTTCAATGGTAATAATAGGCGCTTGTCTACTTGCCATCGAAGGGGCTTTATTTTCGATGCTACTGATGATGCAATAGCTTTTACAAACCACGTTAACATTCTCTGGTATATAGACTTTGCTACTACCAAGAATACAGTTTAATTTAATCGTGATATGTTGATGCTGAAAAATAGCATCGGTAAAATCGAGAACGGCTTCACCCAAAATGTTATTTATTGTAATAGTTTTAGGGACTAACCATTGACCACTTCGTTCGACATTACCTAACATACTCTTAAGATGCAGGGTGTCGTCAACATCTCCTGAGGTATAGCTCGGCGTAAATTGATATTCTTTCTTATTACTGTAGTTCGTATCTGCCTTGAGTGTAAGATCAGCCACAAGGTCGACTATTTCTTGGTGAGTATTACTGTTCATTGCTTGATCTAATCGACGCTCGAACGCTTCTGCCGAAATAACGCCGTGGCTATAGTTAAATATTAACTGATCTATCGTTTCTTCCCGTACTTGTTCAATTGGTCGATCTTCAAGAATTACTGTCATGGGTCATTCCCTTGTCTTTGTTGGTATTTGTTAATCGTTTATTAATAGATAGTAGCAAAGAACTGGCCATAAATTAAAGCCATATTAATCAATGGATTACCCTTTTTCTTTTTTCTCTAATAGTTAAAAGCACTAAGGATTAGCATAATATTCACAAAATTGATTAATATTACTACTACAAAGTGTAATCAGAAGTCTTAAAGTTTTAGTCATTTGATGTTGCTTTAATGTGGTTGTTTTCTATTATTAAAGTGGTAGGTGTGATGAAGCTTTTCACCATGATGGGAGTTTTTCTATGATATAGAGTACGACTAATCACTCTTATACCGAAATTATAATTTTTAAAGGGACTTAAAATGAATCGTAATATTATCTATGCAACGCTTGTTGTATTACTTGCTGCGTGCGGCGGGTCATCAGAAAACTCTAACACTGAAGTCACACAAAAAGATAACACATCAAACAATACTCCAAGAGCAACAATTTCAGTAAAGGCACTTAAAGTAGATGCGTGTGGAAATACAAGTATTGCCACAGACGCTGCGCTGATCATTCACAATAATGACTATTCGAATAAAGAAGTCATTTTGGCTGACGCAAACGGTAGCATGAGCTATGGAACAGACAATACTACAGAAACAATTTCTGTAGTATTACGAAGGGTTGATGAAGGGGCAGGCATAAAACCTTTCGATATTATTACCTATATTGACCATCCTATAATTGATCTGGACACTATTTACACTAGTACCGGCGATACCAGCCTTTGTAATTGCTTTCAAAACACTTTATCAGTTAATGTCCCAGATAGACCCGCAGATACTGGTGATGCAGAATTATTCGGTGCGCAACGTCATAATAATATTTTAAATTATGTCGGGTATTCAGAAATAGAAGGTATTGAACAATGTAGTAAAGTTGGTGAACAGCCTCCGCTTGTTACAACAATTATAGATTTTATAAATCCGGCAGAGTCATATGCGGCGGTAATAGAAAATATTCAACAAGCTTCTTCAGTTAGTGCAACGCTTCGGGGCCAATCCGTTAATATTGTTTCGCCGGACTCTTACCGACAAGTATCAGCTTTTATGGATGACAATCATCATTTGATTAGTTTTGCATTTGATGCAAGTTCTAACGTATATAGTTATCCAGTTGAACAAGCTGAATTTTATTCAATAGCAGCGTATAGCGTTGAAGATTTTTACGAGGTTCCTGATGTTGATTATGCCTATATTTTGCGATATTCAAATATCGCCACTACCAATATAAATCAAACATTTGATTTACCCTTATTGCCAATAAATTATGTTGAGTTGCTTGAGGTACTAACCAGTGAAACTGGTAGTTATGATATTTCTTATGCGGGTGAACTTGATTTTATGAATGTGAGTATTAGTGCTTTTAGTTATATGGGGTCGATTCTTGACTGGTACATTTATGCGCCGACTTCAGGTCAAGTGCCTAACATCGAAAATCTTGATTTAAGTGCTTTTATCTCTGATGTTGACCTTGATGCAAATATAGACACCCTAAGTATTGCTGTTGGTGCTAGAGATTACATCGGGATCAGTGATTATGATGACTTTTTGCGAAGCAAAGTTACCAGAGATGCTGGAGACTTTGCCAATGACAAATGGAGTAAAATGGATTGGGCTAATTTTAGAGTAACTATGAGCGGCGTCGGTATTTCAAATATGGCTAATGCCTTGCCAGTCAGATTAGCCAATATCGATAAAAAGCGTGAAAATAAAAAATACAAACCCACAAAAAATGATGGAACTTCAGCACTAATAAAAAAAGAATTAGCGCTATTACGTTGATAAGTAATGGTTAATCTTAAGGAATAAACTAAAGTATTGTTTTCTATAAAATGTCGTAAAGTTGTTTAGCAAAACGAAAAAAAGCCCTTAAATCAAAAGATTTAAGGGCTTTTTTCTTTTACCTATCTTAGTACTAGCGAAGTATTAGAAGCCACACTGTTTACCTTGGTTTTTATCTTTCAACCAAGTGTGTAAAGGTGCGAAGTAATCCAAAATGGCAGTTGCATCCATTTGTTCATTACCCGTTAGCACTTTATAGGCTTGCTGCCATGGTTGGCTTGAACCCATTTCAAGTACAGTATTTAGAGCAGCACCGGCATCTTTGTTGTTATAGATAGAACAACGATGGATAGGGTCGGTATTACCTGATATTTCACACAAGGCACGGTGAAATTCAAACTGCTGTATATGGGCTAAGAAGTAGCGTGAATAAGGCACGCCACCAGGAACATGATATTTAGCACCGGGATCAAAGGCATTTGTTTCACGCTCAACTGGTGCTCTAACACCTTGGTATTTTTCACGTAACTCCCACCAAGCTGTATTGTAATTTTCAGGAGTAACTTCACCAGAGTAAACTTTCCAACGCCACTGATCGACCATTAAACCAAAAGGAATAAAGGCGACTTTATCCAATGCCATTTTCATGAGTAAACCAATATCTTTAGACTCATCTGGAATGGTGTTAATTAAGCCAATTTCTTTTAAGTACTTAGGTGTTACCGAAAGGGCTATAGTGTCACCAATGGCTTCATGAAAACCGTCGTTAGCACTGTTTTGATAATAAACTGGTTGGTTTTGGTATGCGCGTTGATAAAAGTTATGTCCTAGCTCGTGATGTATAACTGAAAAATCTTCACCCGTTTTTTGGATACACATTTTAATGCGAATATCGTCTTTAGAATCTAAATCCCATGCTGATGCATGACAAACAACATCTCTGTCGGCAGGTTTAGTAAATAATGAGCGCTGCCAAAATGTTTCTGGTAAGGCTTCAAAGCCAAGCGATGTGAAAAAGCTTTCAGCTCCTTTTACCATTTTAATTTCGTCGTAATTATTTGCGGCGAGTTGTTTGGTAAGATCATAACCTGGATCGGCATTTTCTGGCGCAACTAAGTCGTAAATATTACCCCATGATTGAGCCCACATATTACCCAGTAAATGCGCAGGAATAGGTTGATCTTGTGGTACTTTATCTTCACCATAAGTTTTGCCTAGCTCTGTGCGCACATAACAATGTAGATCATCATACAAAGGTTTAACTTGTCCCCATAAGCGGTCAAGTTCTGTGGCAAATTCATTTGCTGACATATCGTAATTAGAACGCCACATCGCGCCTAAGTCTTCATAGCCTAAACCTTGTGCACCTTCGTTACCCAGTTCTGCTTGTCGAATATAGAGAGGTTTCATGTCAGGACTAATTGTTCGCCAGCCTTGCCACATTTCTAATAACTCATCGTAGTTACGTGACGTTGCCATTGTTGCCGTCATTTGGCCTAAGCTTAACGTTTCACCTGATTCAGCCTTATATTTTCCTTTGCCATACATGCTATTTAGTTCAGCACCAATTTTTGACAATTCTGCTGATTTTTTAGCATCTTGAGGGGCTGGCATCACTAAACTTTGTTTTAATATATTCAGCTTTCGGCGTTGATCTGTATTGACTTCAACAGCATCAAAGTTAGCCGCTTGCATGGCAAAACGAACACCAGCTTCAGTAGATTTTTGATCGGCAGCGGCGGCAAGCGCAGAAGTATCTTCAGTAATAAAGTTAGCATTGATCCAAGCGGCACGAGCACCTACGGTATTAAGTTGAATTAATTCCTTCTCAGTCGCGGCCAAAAATTTATCCGCATCTTTCATGGTTAACGTTTTGCTAGGTTGGCTAGTGGCTTTAGTGTCAATTTTTACTACTTTCTCGCCATTACAGGCACTTAAGCTAGTGGCAACTATAATCGCTGCTGTGGTTAATTTAAACGTTGGTTTCATAAGTATCCATTTTATTTTTGTTAGCGCTTATTTCGCGATTTAGTCAACTTAATATAAATTCTTGATTAGTGTAGTTTGAGATGAGTATCTTGGCAACAGAATTGCTCTGTTGGTGTTGTGTATAGGGTAAAATCCTGAAGTTACTAAATTTTAGACAAAAAAAAGCTCAGCGAAAGGGATGCTGAGCCATTATATAAATATACTAGGGAAAGTATGAAATTTGCGTTTCACAAAGCTCTTCATGCAACGCCAAAATATAATAGCTATTTTAGGTGTTTTTAACTGTGTTTTTTGTGTAAAACTTTGTAATCATATAACGGCTAAAGCCTTACTTATAAGGTAAGTGGAGTGGGATAACTCAATAAAAGCCAACAAAATAATTTAAACGTTATAAGTAAGGATAATATTGTTATCTATTTTCTAGTTTTGAGCGAGTAATAATTTGTAAACTAACTATTGTTAACATAAACATTTAAGGCTTTTCTTGTCTTTTATTTTATAAGGTTTTTATTCTGAGTTGCGTTATTTTAAACGCTTGTTTAAACTGCTTGTATTAATTTTTTATTAAACCAGAATTACGGCGCTATTTATTTATGAGTACGAAGAATAAAATACTAGATGCAGCAGAAAGCTTGTTTGCAGATAAAGGTTTTAATGGCACCTCTCTGCGTGAAATCACCAGTCAGGCTGAAGTAAATTTAGCCGCAGTTAATTATCACTTTGGTTCGAAAAAGGAATTAATTAAAGCCGTTATGTCACGGTACATGAACGAGTTATCTCCACGGTTAGAGCTAGCCTTAACTGAAGTTTGTGAGCAAGAGTCACCAAGTTTAATTGAAGTGTTTTCTGCTTTTATTGATCCATTATTATCATTAAATGATTTTAAAAATAACGGTACAAGTAATTTTCTCCAGTTACTCGGTCGAGGTTATACCGACAGTCAGGGTTTTTTACGCTGGTTTTTAACTACTCAATACCCCGGTGTAATTGATAATTTTGTCATCGCCGTACAAAAAGCCTACCCAGAACTAAGTGCTGAAGAGATGTTTTGGCGATTGCACTTTACTATGGGGACGGTGGTTTTCACTATGTCATCAAGTGATGCGTTAATCGATATTGCGAAAAGTGATTTCAAACGTGAGTTACAAATATCAGATGTGATCAGAAATGTTATCCCTTATGTAGCTGCTGGTGTTGGTGCTCCCATGCCTAAAAAAATTAACGACTAACGACTTTATTTGAAAACGTAGTGTATTTTCACGCTACGTTCAGGATGTTTTTAGGTATATTTTAAAATTACTGAAGGTATAAAAAAAACTTAGGTTGATGGTTGATATATTTAACCAAGCAACTTTGTTTATTGATGTTATTTAGGTAGAGTAGCAGCATCTTAACTTTTCAAAGTGTTGTTATGGGTCCAGTCATGCTTGATGTGCAAAGCACATCATTGTCTCAAGAAGATAAAGAAATTATTCAACATCCATTAGTGGGTGGTTTAATATTATTTACGCGCAATTATCAATCCCCTGAACAAATTGCTGATTTAAACCAACAAATTCGTGTTGCTGCTAAAAAACCTATGTTAATTGCCGTAGATCACGAAGGTGGTCGCGTACAACGCTTTCGAGATGGTTTTTCGTTGATCCCGGCAATGGGTAAATTGTGGCAAATGTCAGATGCTAATCTTGATTTAGCGAAAGAACTTGCTAAACAAAGTGCGATATTAATGGCATTGGAAGTGCAAGCTGTTGGTATCGATATTAGCTTTGCACCTGTACTAGATATTAATAATATTAGTGACGTTATAGGCGATCGCTCTTTTCATCAACAACCTCAATATGTAACCGAGTTAGCTGAAGCTTTCATTGATGGTTTACATCAAGTGGGTATGAAAGCAACTGGAAAACATTTTCCGGGTCACGGTAGTGTTAAAGCCGATTCACATGTCGATTTACCTATAGATACACGCTCAAAATCAGAAATCTTTCAACAAGACTTATTACCTTTTCAACAACTTATTGCTAAACAAAAAGTTGATGCGTTGATGCCTGCACATGTTATTTTCCCTGATGTTGACAGCCAAGCTGTTGGGTTTTCTCGTTATTGGTTACAAAATATTCTCCGAGAAAAACTTGGCTTTAATGGTGTAATTTTTAGTGATGATTTATCTATGCAAGGCGCTGCAAGTGCAGGTGGATATGTTGAACGAGCTGAAGCAGCACAAGATGCTGGCTGCGATATGTTGTTATTGTGTAACAACCGAGACGGCTGTGTTGATGTACTCGACAATGCCAATATTTCAAACTTATCAATCAGTAGTGAACGACTTAAAACGTTATTGAAAAAAGATAATAATCATTGGTCTTCATTAAAGAGTAATACTTCATGGCAACATGCCAGCCAATACTTGAAAACCTATAAATAATATCGGTTTGCAAATTAATGAATTGGTTTGTTATCAAAAAAACAAGTCAAAACCGTAGATATAAATAATAAATAAAAAATAGAATAAATTTATGAAAGTAACTCGACAATTATTCATTCCATTGGGGCCTATTTTAGCAATATGTTTCTACTTCTTCTTACAAGCCTTAGGCATGGAGAGCAAAGCATCTGTTGCCGCGGCTATTACCCTGTTAACTGTAATTTGGTGGGTTACTGAAGCACTGCCTATACCCGCAACATCATTAGTGCCATTTGCCTTGTTGCCACTTTTTGGCGTTGTTGATCACAAAACGGTCGCATCTGCTTTAGGAAGCCACGTCATATTGTTGCTTATGGGCGCATTTATGCTCTCAAAAGCTATAGAAAAAAGTGGGGCACATGAACGTTTAGCTGTTTACATGGTGAGAATGGTTGGCGTAAATAGTGGCAGGCGCATGGTGCTAGGGTTTATGGTAGCAAGTGCATTTTTAAGTATGTGGATCTCTAACACCGCAACAACCCTCATTATGTTACCCATAGCTTTGGCTATTCTCAAACATATTGACAATAAGAAGCTTAAAGTGGCTTTAATTCTTGGTATTGCATATGCCGCCAATGTTGGTGGTGTTGGTACACCGATTGGTACACCGCCAAATGTTATTTTTATGGGTATTTACGAGGAACAAACTGGCATTGAGTTTGGCTTTTTAGAGTGGATGAAAATAGGCGTACCTATTGTCGTTCTAGCGGTGCCCATTATGGCTTTTTGGTTAACTAGAAACGTTAAGCTTGAACAAGAGATACATTTACCAGAATTAGGGACTTGGCGTGTAGAAGAGTCTCGCACATTATGGGTTTTTGGGCTAACAGCACTTGCATGGATAACCCGTTCAGAACCTTTTGGCGGTTGGAGCGGTATTTTCGGCGTTGAAATAGCTGGCGATAGTACCATCGCATTATTTGCCGTTGTATTGATGTTTATCGTACCGAACGGAAAAGGCTCTCGCTTATTGGATTGGGACAGCGCCAAAACTATTCCTTGGGGGATGCTATTACTATTTGCTGGTGGTATTGCATTAGCTAAAGGTTTTGTAGCATCTGGATTAAGTGACTTATTGGGTCAGTGGCTTGCTACATTTTCCAATTTACCAGCAATCATTATGATTGTGACTATTTGTTTGGTGGTTACTTATTTAACAGAAATAACCAGTAATACCGCAACGGCAACTTTATTGATGCCAATTTTAGCGGCAGCGGCCATTGCTTCAGGCTACGATCCCAAGGTGTTAATGGTACCTGCAGCAATATGTGCGAGTTGTGCTTTTATGTTACCAGTAGCAACGGCTCCAAATGCTATTGCTTATGGAACGGGTGAAATAGAAATTCAACATATGGTGAAAGAAGGGGCTGTACTGAGCTTTATTATTGCCTGTTTAGTGGGAATTACCTGTTATTTATTGCTGCTTTAAAAGTGCTGAACTAAGCTGAAATATAAGTGTATAGAGTTTTGCTATGTTAGATAGCTTGGTTAAGCTCAAGGGTTAACAGTGACCAATAACATAAGTATTAGTCACTGTTGCTTAATTATTAAAGCATTTTTTCTTTTAGTAATCTGGTTAACAAAACGATAGTAAAGGCAGTGCTATAAGCTGCAAATATAACCAGCATAACTTGTGGCATACTAAAACCTAAAAAATCCCACTTAATATCACCACAATCACCACTGGCTTCAAATAAAGCAGGTAACCACTGATGCAAAGGCGCCCATGAAGGAAAGTTTGGTACTATTTCACAGCTAAACAAAAATGACATAGTTGAAGATTGCATATCAACATGCTCTAAAGCAATGATAAAGCCCCAAATAGCCCCTGTAGCCCATAAACCGTAAGCGACAATACGCATTACCAAGTGTTGGCAACCGAATGCGCCAATAACACCAGCTAAGAATATTCCCCATACTGCCGTTCGTTGATAAATACACATAATGCAAGGCTCAAGCCCCATAAAATATTGAAAATATAATGCGATGAGTTCAAAACATAATGCGCTAATGGCGAGCAATTGCCATGCTCTTTGGTTTAAAGATAATTGGCTTATAAAATTCACGAAATGGTACCTACGACTGAGTTGTTGTTAATCCACTTTGGATCATGGGTTTAGGAAGTATTAATGCATGCTATCAATAAACAAAAAACGCCACAAGGGCGCTTTTGTTAGATTTTATATCAACTTATGACTAGGGTAACACTTAGTGTCCACCTGGTGCCTTAGTTACTGCTTTACCATCATGATGTTGTATTAAATCTATCTCATAAAAGTAATCAGTATATTTGCTTAACTGTCCTGTTGAAATAGCCAACAAACCTACAATAGTTAACACTATTGTGTACGGGAAAGCCATGATAACCATACGACCATAAGACAATCTAATTAACGGTGCTAATGCTGAAGTTAATAAGAACAAGAATGCAGCTTGACCATTTGGTGTTGCTACACTTGGTAAGTTAGTACCTGTGTTAATTGCAACGGCTAATAAGTCAAATTGGTCTCGGGTAATTTGCCCAGCAGATAACGCTTTTGTAATTTCTGTAATATAAACTGTACCAACGAAAACGTTATCACTAACCATAGATAATAAGCCGTTTGCTAGATAGAACATAACAAGCTGCATATTACCTTCAAACGTTAACACCCAAGTAATAACTGGTGTAAATAAGCCTTGGTCTACAATCACAGCAACAACAGCGAAAAATACGGCTAATAGAGCAGTGAAAGGCAATGCTTCTTCAAAGGCATGGCCAATTTGATGCTCTTCAGTTACACCGGTAAAAGCGGTTGCTAGAATAATAACTGATAAACCAATAATACCGACCGGCGCTAAATGCATTGCCAGACCAACAATTAACCAAACGGCAATAGCACCTTGGATAACAAGCTTGGCATTATCAAGTGTATTGCGTTTTTCACTTTCGGCAATATCAAATTCATTTAGTACGTTATAAACATTCTCTGGTAAGGCAACACCGTAACCAAACCATTTTACTTTTTCTAATAAGAAACAAGTAAACAAGCCAGCAAAAAATACCGGGATAGTTACTGGTGACATACGAATAGCAAATTCTAGGAATTCCCAACCAGCTTGTTGACCAATAACTAAGTTTTGAGGTTCACCAACGATAGTACATACACCACCTAACGCCGTACCAACACCTGCATGCATCATTAAATTACGTAAGTAGCCGCGAAATTGCTCTAAGTCATCACGTGAATATTCAGCTAATTCGTTGTCACTAGTGTGATCATGTTCAATCAGTACATCTTTACCTGAAGCAACTTTGTGATATACAGAGTAAAAGCCAATAGCAACACTGATGATTACAGCAATTACTGTTAAGGCATCAAGGAAGGCTGATAAAAAAGCGCCTGAGAAACAAAAGAGTAATGAAACCATTACTTTGGATCGGACTTTAGTGACTATTTTAGTAAACAAAAACAGTAATAAACTCTTCATAAAGTAAATGCCGGCAACCATGAAGATTAATAATAATATTACTTCAAAGTTTAAAATCATCTCATGCATTACTTGCCCTGGGCTGGTCATTCCGATAGCAACTGCTTCAATGGCCAACAAACCACCTGGCTGTAATGGGTAACACTTTAATGCCATGGCTAAAGTAAAGATAAATTCAACCACTAAAGCCCAACCTGCAATATAAGGGTCTACAAAGAAAAACAATACGGGGTTAATGACTAAAAATGTAATTATTGCGAGTTTGTACCATTCTGGCGAATTGCCAAGAAAGTTTTTGTAAAACGCATTCATGAATGATTGCTGCATAATGAACCTTTTGAAAAATTAAGAGCTTGGGTTAGTGCGACTGTGCTTTTTATAATTATTTTATATAAATTTAATGCTCTCATGAGTTTAAGCGTAAAATTAACTATTGTAAATATGTGTGATTAACCAGTTTTATTTTGTAATAGCCTAGAGAGGGGCTTTTTAACTGAGGAATATATAATAATGCTATTAAACCTGTCAAAAAAGTCCAAATAACAATGATTATAGCGATATTGTATCGTTAAATACCTTGATAAAAATTTGTATTATTATAATTAAAACGCTTAATTTAAGCCTTGAAAATTGACAAATGTGCGTTCAAAAAAGCTGAAAGGGTTAATGATTTATACTTAATGGGATCATTAATTAATTTGGTTAACTTAATATAGTGTCAAAAAT
>TARA_R110000765_G_scaffold86986_1_pt1 | contig 27075 bp, 36 predicted proteins | sample TARA_R110000765 | Tara Oceans TARA_R110000765 (sample SAMEA4398168) | marine metagenome | biome: Polar Biome; feature: [MES] marine water layer (ENVO:01000295) within the mesopelagic zone...; material: water (ENVO:00002006), including particulate matter (ENVO:01000060) such as...... | reverse complement strand
GGGCGGGTCGATGGAAAGCGGGGGATCACGGAGTTCTATCTGCCGGGAAGGTGAATTCGGCAGACTGCACACGAAGCGCGCACAGACCCAGACTAGGCCTCTGAACTTCCGAAGGAATACTTCCGATCCTCCAAAGCCGGCTTCTACCCTGCTGCTTTTTAACCTGATGAGTGAATGCCGAAGGGATCAGGGCCGATATCCAACTTCTCCGCACTAAGGCATTGAGTTGAATGGACATGCAAGACCGCTACGCTGAAAGGACTAAAGTTCGTCCGCAAAGATTGGCCCTATCGTGATGTCGGCAACGATGAGCGGCAGTCGGCTGCCTTGATCTTGGAGAGCACCCCTGATCATCCACCAGCCACCCTCGGCGCCAACAGGATGACGGCCGCACCGATGAGGCAGATTGCGGCACCTGTCAGGTCCCAAGTATCCGGGCGCTGCTTCTCGATGAGCCACAGCCAGAGGAGCGAGGCTGCGATATAGACCCCGCCATAAGCTGCGTAGGCCCGCCCCGCGAAATCGGAGGGGGCAAGGGTCAGGAGCCAAGCGAAGACGGCCAGGCTCAGGAGGCCGGGGACCAGCCAGAGCACGCTCGCCCCTTGCCGCATCCAGGCCCAGACCGCAAAGCAGCCCGCAATCTCGGCCAGAGCGGCACCGATGTAGATGGCGAGGGTGCCGGGTGCGTTCACGATGCCCCCTCGCTCTCCGGATGCCGGTGATCGGTTGCGCATAGCGAATGGTCGCCCAGAACTTCAATGACCCGGCAATCGGCGATCCGACCGCCTGCACATTGCACGACCATGCGCTCAAGTTCGGCTTTCAGCGCAGTCAGGCGCGCAAGGCGGCTTTCAACCTCGGCCAGTTGCGCCCTGGCGATGACATCGGCGGCTGCGCAGGATTGATCGGGTCTGTCAGAGAGACTCAGAAGATCTCGGATAGTGTCCAGCGGAAAACCGAGCTCCCGCGCATGGCGGATGAAGGCTAGCCGATCCAGTGCCGACTGCCCGTAGAGCCGCTGGTTCCCGGCACTGCGATCTGGCTCCCGCAGGAGCCCGATCTGTTCGTAGTAGCGGATCGTCGGAACCTTCACGCCGGCCGCTTCGCCCAATTTTCCGATGGTGAGCATCAGATTTCCTCTTGAAGCTATAGCTACTAGAGACCTTAGGTTCCCGACTCAGGGAATACAATGTTGCCCGCTGGGCGGGGTGGAAGGGCGTGATGACGGCGAACGACAGTGCAACCTACGAATGGACGGTTTCCGGGATGGACTGTGCGTCGTGCGCCGGCAAGGTCCGGGGTGCGGTCGAACGCCTGCCTGGCGTGAGCGACGTCGACGTGGCGCTGATGACAGAGCGGCTCCGGCTGACGCTGGACGAGGCGCAGACCCCGCGCGACCAGGTTGAGGCGACCATCAAGCGGCTCGGCTACGGGATCGCGACGAAAGGATCGAGCCCCGATCGGAAAGGCTTCGTGCTGCCGGACGACGAGCAAGCGTCCCGTGCGGACGGCTCGCGAGATGCCGCAGGACTCGAGCCCGACGCTGGATCGACAGGGCCCGAGAGCGGTCCCGGTCCCGGTTCGCGTTGGTATCAGACCGCGAAGGGCAGACTGGTGATCGGCACCGGTCTCCTCCTCGCGGCGGCATGGGCCGTGAAACTGTTCGCTTCCCAGGACGTGGCAACTTGGGCGTTCGTCCTCGCCACGCTCATCGGCGTCGCCCCTATCGCACGTCGCGCCGTGGCGTCCGCCAGAGCGGGCATGCCGTTCACAATCGAGATGCTGATGACCATCGCCGCCACCGGCGCGCTCGTCATCAATGCTGCGGAGGAAGCGGCGCTCGTCGTCTTCCTCTTCGCCGTCGGGGAGGTTCTGGAAGGCGTCGCGGCAAACAAGGCCCGCGACGGAATCCGGGCGCTCACTCGCCTTGTGCCGAAGACTGCTCTTCTAGAAGTCGCCGGCAGGACACGAGTGATACCGGCCGACCAGCTGCAGGTGGACCAGATCGTTCTCGTGCGCCCGGGAGACCGGATCCCTGCGGACGGCGAGGTCATCGAGGGCACTTCGGGCGTCGATGAGAGCGCCGTCACGGGCGAGAGCGTGCCGAAGCTGAAGGAACCTGGCGCCCCCGTCTTTGCCGGCTCCATCAATTCCGAGGCGGCGCTGCGTGTCCGGGTCACCAATTCGGCCGAGGACAACACCATTGCCCGCATCATCCGTCTGGTCGAGGAAGCGGAAAGCGCCCGGGCCCCGACCGAGCGCTTCATCGACCGTTTCAGCCGCATCTACATGCCGGCCGTCGTCGGAGTTGCGGTGCTGGTGGCGATCGTCCCGCCCCTCGCGTTCGAGCAAGGCTGGGACACGTGGATCTACCGCGCGCTCGCGCTTCTCCTGATCGGTTGTCCCTGCGCGCTGGTGATATCGGTGCCGGCTTCCATCGCCTCTGCGCTTTCTTCCGGCGCGCGTCGCGGGCTGCTGATGAAGGGAGGCGCCGTGATCGAGGCAGCGGCGGCCACCACACATGTCGCATTCGACAAGACGGGGACCCTGACCCACGGACGGCCGCGCGTCACGGACGTGGTGCCGGTCTCGGGATCGGAGACGGAGGTGCTGGCGCTGGCTGCCGCCGTCGAAGCGGGGTCGAGCCATCCTCTGGCGGAGGCGATCCTGTCCCGCGCGGAAGCTGCGGGAGCGCCGTTCCTGGCCGCGACCGCCGCCAAAGCGCTTCCGGGCAAAGGGGCCGAAGCAGTCGTTGAGGGTGAAACCGCCTGGGTGGGCTCTCCACGGCTTGCCGAGGAGCACGGTGTGTTGGACGACCTCGCGCGCGGGGCGGTGGTCGGCATGGAGGATGAAGGCAAGACAGTCGTCGTGATCTTCCGCCGGAGCCAGCTCGTCGGACTTGTCGCGCTCCGGGATGAGCCCCGGGAGGATGCCGCCCGCGCGGTGCAGCAACTCAAGGCGCTTGGCATCGCGTCTGTGATGCTGACCGGCGACAACCGGCGCACGGCAGCAGCAATTTCCGCTGGGTTGGGCATCGAGCATCGCGCCGAACTGATGCCTGAAGACAAGGTCGCGGCGATCCGCGAGATGACGGCCACGGGCCATGTCATGATGGTGGGCGACGGCATCAACGATGCCCCTGCGCTCGCCACCGCCCACATCGGAGTTGCCATGGGTTCCGGAACGGATGTCGCGCTCGAAACCGCGGACGCTGCGATCCTGCGCAATCGGGTGACCGATGTGGCCGGCAAGATTCGGCTTGCTCGCGCAGCCATGGTGAACATCAGGCAGAACGTGGCGATCGCGCTCGGCCTCAAGGCGGTGTTTCTTGCGACGACGATCCTCGGCATCACCGGGCTATGGATCGCCATCCTTGCTGATACCGGCGCGACGGTCCTTGTCACGCTGAACGCGCTGCGGCTTCTCGCTTTCAACCCCGAACGGTCGGGCTGAGACAGCAACCCCGAGCCGAATGCTTGCTCAGCCAATTCGTCCAAGCACGGGAAAGGTGTCAAGTATCCAGTAGGACAGCGCACTCAGCCGCCCGGTCATCATCGCCACTCCCATCAGAACCATGACCGCGCCCGCGCCCTGGTGCAGCCGACGCCCGATCCGTCCGACGCCCCGCAATCGGCCGGCGAGCCTGTCGGTGAAACCCGCCACGATCAGGAACGGCACGCCCAGTCCCGCGGAGTAGACCGCAAGCAGTGCCACACCTTGGCCCACCGTTGCGCTCGCTGCGCTGGCGGTCAGGATCGCGCCGAGTATGGGGCCGATACACGGGGTCCAGCCGAAACCGAAGGCGAGCCCCAGCACGTAGGACGCGGCGGGCCTGCCGCCGGGAATGTCGAGATGGAAGCGCAGATCCCGCTGCATGGCGCCGATGCGTGCTGCGCCGATCATGAAGAGTCCGAACAGGATCACGATGCCGCCGCCGACGAGATTAAGCTCGTAGCGCCACTGCAGCAGCGCTTGTCCGAGGGCCGTCGCGGACGCACCGAGGATCATGAATATGGTCGAGAAGCCGAGGACAAAGCAGAAGCTGAGCCAAAGCGTCTGTGACCGGCCGGACGCCACGCCGCCTGTCGCCGTCCTTCCGGCGATGTAGGACACGTAGCCGGGCACCAGCGGCAGGACGCAGGGCGATGCGAAGGAGATCGCCCCAGCCAGCAAAGCCGCAGTCATTCCGAGAAACGACAGGTCAGCCATGCGCGACCTCCACAGGTTCGTGCCGCCACGGCCGGGCTCCGGTGGCCCAGCAGTAGCCGACGACCGAGATGACGATCCATTGCAGGATCGGGCTCAGCCCCGCGTCGATCACTGGGATCACCGGCATCATCTCGCGATAGGCCCAGGCCTCGCGCAGCTCGATGTTCAGCCACTCGCTGAAGATCGTGTAGGCGACGCCGAAGATCACCGCGCCCCCAAGCACGCGGTGCCCTCGGCTGCGGGGCCAATCCGCGCTGCCGAACACGCAGAGCGACAGCATGGTCGTGCTGAGCGTGATCAGGATGTCGCCGCCCGTGCAGTGGACCGCCGCAAAGACGAGCTCGCCCGGGGTCCCGGTGAGCCAGATCGTGTAGAGCGGCAGGTGCGCGAACTCCCAGACCAGATGCGCAATGGCGGCGAAGGCGATGTACCGGCGTAACGCACCGAGCCAGTCCCGTCCCGGCGCCGCGCCGGTCTCCAGCCCCGCTGTCATCGGAACGCCCTGAACAGTCGGTCCAGCAGTCCCGGTTCAGGCGGCGGCGCGTTGGTCAGGCCGTTGATGTAGAGCACCAGGTTGATACGTCTGAACTCCGCTCCATGGAAAATGCCGGCATGACGCCTGCCCCGACCGATGACATGGACCATGGGCGCATCCGCCCCGCGAGCGGAGAGCGCCGCGAAGGCCCCTGTGGCGGCCTCCACCGTTTCGTCAGTGGGCATGACGGACCGCCAGTTCGCGGCCTCCCCGTCCGGATCGGGCGCCGCGTCACCGCCAACGGCCAGAAACTGGACCATCTCGCGCATCGGCGTAACGTTCACAGCTTCGCGAACCTCCTGCAGAAGCGCCTGCTGATCGGCACAGGGCGTGCCGCAGCCCTCGGGCTGGAAGCTGAGCACGACGATCTGATCGGAAAGACCTGACAGATCGAGGTCGACGCCATCCGCTCCGGTGAGCGCCAGCGGCGGCATGCGGCGCGAGTCCGTGGGCTCGAAGGCCGGTTCCTTCTCGGCCATCACTTCGTCGAGACGTTCGCCGGGATGGTGCGCGACGGCCGGCGCGGCGCCTGCGAGGAGAAGCAGCGTGACAAGAGCGGGCAGCCTCATGGCTCTACCTCCGGCCCGGTCGCCGCTACGCCGAGCACAGGGACCTCCACGGTGATTGCGCCCGCGCGCTCGAAGGTCAGCGTCAGCGGAAACGAGGCGCCTTCGTCGAGCTTGCCCGCGAGCCCGATCAACATCAGATGCATTCCGCCGGGAGCAAACCGAACCGTCTGTCCCGCCTCCAGATCGAGCGCGTCGAGATGGATCATGCGCGTTACGGAATCCGTTCCCGTCTCGGAGGCATGGATCATCACGCGATCCGCGACCGGCGTCGTTGCTGACAGCAGCCGGTCGTCGGCATCGCTGCGCAGCACGAGATAGGCCGCGCCAGGACGCGACGCGAGAATACTGGCCCGCGCCCAGGGATCGCTGACGGAAACATCCGCCAGAGAGGCTGCGGGAAATGCGGCGATACACGCCGCGGTAAGAAAAAGTTTCATCAGGATCTCTCGTCCCTCTCGATACGCTTGAAAATCTCGTCGGCGAGCCCCTCCGGCGGTTGATCTCCTTCCCGGTAGACCGAGTCGAAGCCGCCATCAGGTCGCATCAGGTAGATGTAGCCGGAATGCGCCATCAGATAGCCGTCGGGCGCGGCGGCGTCCTCGGATCGCTCGTACCAGACGCGGAAATTGCCGGCGGCCTCGGAGACTTGCGCCTCGGTCCCCGTGAGGCCGATCAGCCGCGGATGGAACGCGGCGACATACTCCGCCATGATCTCGACGGTGTCGCGCGCTGGGTCGACGGTGACAAAGATCGGTGCGACCCGATCCGCCCCTGGCCCCAGAATGTCCATCACGCTGGCCATGTAGGCGAGCGTGGTCGGGCAGATGTCGGGACAGAATGTGAAGCCGAAGAACACCAATTGCCACTGGCCGTCGAAGCTGTCCGACGTCACCAATCGTCCCGCATGATCGGTCAGCGTGTAGGCGTTGATGATTGCGGCCTCGCCGGTCACTCGCGGTCCCGGCAGGTCGGATAGGATGAGGGCGCGCCAGAGAACGGCACCGCCGAGAGCCAGGGCGGATCCGGCAACGGCCGCCCAGAGCAGGCGCCGGATGCGTCGCAAGCCTTCGGAGTTGGAAGCGGAGTTCATCGGATCGGGTCCTTCTGGTGGGGCGAGCATCAGTCCCGTGCGCCGTCCGGGCTGGCGTCCGAACTCTTCTGGGCCGCGCAGGCCTTCGAACCGCCCATCATGCAGAGCCCCAGCCCGCACATGACGGCGCAAGGCGCAACCGCGAGGATCAAGGGGGCAGCGCCGATTGCGGCCACCCAGCCCCAATTGAGCCACAGCCCCGCGCCGATCAGCGCCATCGCGCCGAGGATGAGACCGCGGCGCCCGAAGGCCATGGAAAAGCGTCCTGGTCGGGCGGCGCCTTGGTCATAGGATGTATCAGGCATGGTCATCTGTTCCTTTCAGCGATGATGGTCTGGAATTGTGCGATCGCCTCCGCGCTGTCCCATTCGGCGGGTCCCGTCAGGCGGCCGCGTTCGCGCCCCTGCCGGTCGATCAGCAAGGTCGTGGGCAGTCCGATGACGGCGAAGGCGAGCATCGCGCGGATGTCCTCGGCGAGGTACTGGCCCAGATGTCGAATGCCGATTTCTTCGTAGAAGCGGCGCACCGGGCGCAGCCCCGCTCGATCGATGGACAGGGGCAGGACGTGGAAATCGTCGCCGCCAAGCCGCGCCTGCAACGCATCAAGCGTTGGCATCTCCTCGCGGCAGGGTGCGCACCAGGTGGCCCAGATGTTCAGCAGGACCACGCGGCCCTGGAAATCCGCCAGCGTCAGGTCGCGCCCGTCGCCATCCACGAAGGGCGGCGAGAGCATCTCGCGCGGGGTCTCGTGCAGCGGCATCAAGGGTCGAGCGGCAGCGGGTGTTGCAGCAAAAGCCAGCGCACCGGCCAACAGGTCGCGCCGCCTCATGATCCGTCCCCCGCCTGCAACCGGCGGACGACGGGCAGGATCTCTTCGTCCAGCGCGCGGCGGTCGAAGGGTCCGACATGCTTGTAGGCGATCCGTCCATCGCTATCGATCACGAATGTTTCCGGCAGGCCGTAGACGCCCCAGTCGATGGAAACACGTCCGTTCCGGTCGGCGCCAATGCGGGTGTAGGGATCGCCGAGTTCACGCAGAAAGGCCAGTGCGGCCTCGGGTGGATCCCTGTGGTTGATGCCATAGATCGGGACGGTTCCGGTTTCTGCCAGATCGACCAACAGGGGCATCTCCACACGGCAGGGCACGCACCAGGATGCCCAGACATTGACGATGGACACCCCGCCCGCGAGGTCGGAGGTGGCAAGGCCGTCACCACGGCCGTCTATCGGCGGCAGGTTGAAATCCGGCACCGGCCGGCCGATCAGCGTCGAGGGCAGCCGGTCGTCATTGTTGAACAGCCCCCAGTAGAAGGCGGCGCCTAGACCGGCAAAGACAATCAAGGGCAACAACGCCAGAGGCGAGACCCGGCGCACGCCCGGCTCCGTACCGACTGTCAAGACCCGCCCCCGTCGTTGACTGTCACTTCGGCCTGAAACCCGCGCTCGCGTTCGGGCCAGGTGCTCTTGATGTAGGCCAGAACGGCTACGATCTCGTCATCGGACAGGATGCCCTCGAACGCCGGCATGTCGCTTTCATAGCCGGGGACGATGGCGCTCACACCGAGCCTGGTGATTGTGAATAACTGGCGGTCCGCATGGTGCCAGGTATGGCCGCTCGCATCGTGCGGCGGCGCGGGCATCCGGCCATTTTCGTTACGCCTGCGCCAGTCGGGCTGGCCTTCCAGGTCCGCCCCGTGGCAGGAGGCGCAATTGGCGGCGTAGACCTCCTGCCCAAGCGCAAGCTGCGCCGCGGTGACCGGCTCGCCGAGGAAGGTCAGGCGCTCGGCGTCCGGCGCTTGTTGAGCCGACGCGATCCAGCCTACCGCACCGGTCGTCGCCACAAGAGCAGCGGCTGTGAAGAAGCCCCGGCGCGTCATGCGGGCCTCCGCAGATACTTGATCAGCGCCGCCACCGCCAATATCAGCACTGCGATCAGCAGCAGCAGGACAAGTCCGCCACCCAGCATCATGCCCACCATGGGCCCGCCCATCATCTGGCTCATGCAGTCGCCCATCAGCCTGCCTCCCTTGTGTCATCGCGCCATGCCACCACCCAGGCGGCGACGAGCGCGAAGAGAACGTGACCGACGAGCGCGACCCAGGTGATGCCTGTGAAGCCGAGGAAGGCGGGATTGCCGGCGACGAGATGCGCCATGACATAGAGCGCAAAGATCCAGAGCAGGACGCCGTAGAGGACGGCGGGGACCGCCCAGCCAAGCCCCGGCGCGAGCGTGCGCGCGATGGGCCGCGCGAGCACCATCCAGCCCAGCGGATAGGCGACCATCCCCGCGAAGTAGTGCAGGAATTCCGCCCCCGGCCGATAGGTTGCGCCGAAGAGCGTCTGGATCACGTTGTTGGCGAGTGGAACCGGCGCGAGGTTGGCGAAGCCCAGCATCGGGCTGAGGCTCTGGCCGAAGAAGTCGAAGGCGACGGTGGCGCAGGCGCCCGCCAGAGCCATCGTGACAAGGCCGGGTAGCGTGAACAGCGTTACGATTGCACCCTTAATCGCGACGCCCAAGTTCATCTGTGGGTTGGTTTCAGTATCGTTCATTCCGAACTCCTTATGTGTTTGAGGATTGCCCGAACAGCGAGGCAAAGTGCTGCCACGACCAGAATGGGACCGAGCGTCATCGCGAGGATCGCGAAGGCGGTTCCCAGCGTGTCAGCCATGAGGCCCGCGCCGTCATTCATCGGAATAGACAGCCACGCCGTCCGGCCCGAACGAATAGGTGCGCAGCGTGCCCGTCTTCGCGGGCGCCATCCCCGGCGCATTGGCGGGCATGCCCGGCAGGGTGATGCCGGTGATGTCGGGGCGTTCCTCGAGCAGCCGCTCGATGATCTCGGCGGGAACCAGACCGCTGACGACATAGCCGTCGATCATGGCGAGGTGGCAGCCCACCCCCTGCTCGGGGACGCCTGCGGCGACAGAGCGGTCGACGAAGTCATGATCGTCGTCCACGGTGACCTCGAAACCTTCCGCCCGCAGGTATTCTGCATAGGCGTCGCAGCAGCCGCAGCCGGGATCGCGCCAGATAGTCACGGGTTCGGCTGCAAGGGCCGGGGTGGCTAAAGCGAGGAAAGTGGCAAGAGCAATACGTTTCATGTTTGATCCTTTCATGTGGTCGGAAGCGCGGCCCATGAAGCCCCGCCGTCATGGCTGAGGATCACCCCGTCCGCGGTGGCGGCGGCGATCCAGGATGGCTCTGTCGGGTGAACGGCGAGCGCGGTCGCGACGAGGCGCGATCTCCGCGACCAGGTCACCCCACCATCGGTGGAGGCCCAAAGGCCCGAGGGCAGCCCGGCGACAAGTCGTTCCGGGGCAGCCATTGCCGAGGCGAGAGCCAGTACCGGCTCGCCCTCGGGCAGCGGGGCCTCGGGCGCGGGCGGCGTGCCCGCGACCAGCGCATCCATTGCGTCGCCCGCCACCACGTCCTGCCAGCGGCAGAAGCAGTCGGGCACGCGGGTCAGGCCGCGCTCGGTTCCGGCGTAGACCCAGATGCCGCCCATGCCTGAGGCGAGATTGACAGAGGCGAGCGTCAGCACCTCGCGCTCGGCCTCAGCGATCCAGGGGCGGTCCATCACGAAAGACCAGTTTTCCCCCGCGTCTTCACTGCGCCAGAGCCCGTCGCCTGCGGCGGCGGCATAGAGCGTGTCCGGGGCGCCGGCTGCGATGGCGAGCGCCGTGACCTGCGCCTGCGGCAGTCCTCCCGATGCCGCGCGCCATGTCCGGCCGCCATCGTCGGACCGGTCGAGCCCGCCGCCGTCCAAAGCCGCGAACAGCCGCCCGGTCCGCGCGGGGTGACAGGCGAGCGCGCGAATATGGTCGCGTGGCGTGGCCGAGGCTGCGGAGGCGCCGCCCGACAGGTCGTGCCGCCACAACTGCGCGCCCGCAACGACGAGCGCATCGCCGTCGAAGGCCAGTGCAGGGGCCACAATGCCCTGGGCCCGTGCCCGCAGCGCTGGCAACAGCCCGGCGGCAGCCACACCGCCAAGCATGGCAAGCACGTGGCGTCGTCCGAACGGATTTGTAGCTGGATTGTTCATGTTCATTATCTCGTCCTCGTCATGCCACACGGAACACCCCCATCATGCCGCCGGCTTGGTGCTCGAGGATGTGGCAATGGAACATCCAGTCGCCAGGATTGTCGGCGACGAAGGCGATCTCGACCCTTTCGCGTGGGGCCATCAGCACCGTGTCCTGCCACTCGCCATGCGCCGTGGGCGCGCCGTTGCGGCTGATCACGCGAAAGGAATGGCCGTGCAGGTGGATCGGGTGGTGGAACGCCGTGGCGTTGGTCATGGCGATGACGTGAGAAGCATCGCGCTCCAGCGTCAGCATCGGGTCGAGGATATGCCCTTCGGCCGCCACGCCGTTGACGAACCAGATGCTGCCGTCGTGCATCCGGCCCATCATGCCGCCGCCCATCATGCTTTCCTGGCTGGCAATCCCCATCTCACGCTCGACCATCCCGCCCATCATGCCGCCGGTGAAGGTCACCTCGTGGCGGCGGGCGCGGGCGATGTCGGGCTCAGGCAGCGGGTTCGGGGCCAGCGCCATGTCCCAGTCGGGCGGCGCGTCGCGCAGTGGCGTCTCGGCGTAAGCCAGATCGACCACGCCAAAATTCTGGTCCGAGAAGAACCGGTCCGTGATCGTCATCGTTTCGCCCGGCGCACCCGTCATGTCGAGCATCAGATCGACCCGCATCGCCGGGCCGATCACCACCCATCCACGCGGGTCTTGAGGCGTGTGCGGCGTGACCGGCTGGCCGTCGAGCGCGATGACCTGCGGCGCGAGATCCCTGAAATCCAGCGCGAAGATGCGGGCATTGGCGGCGTTGATCAGGCGCAGCCGGATCCGCTCGCCTGTCCGCACCGGCACGGCATCGGGGGCGCGACCGTTAATCGTCACCGTGTTGCCCAGCCGTCCGGCATGGCTCATGTCGTGGAACCCGCCGAAGTCGTCCGAGATGGCGGCCTCTTGCGTCAGCCGCCAGTCGTCCAGCACCCAGACCAGCTCGCGGTCCACGCGCGGCGGGTCTGCCTCCTCGATGATCAGCGCGCCGTAAAGCCCGCGCCCGACCTGCTCGAAGCTGCGCTGGTGCGGGTGATACCAGAATGTGCCGGCATCGAACGCGTCGAACTCGTAGGTGAAGGTTTCGCCCGGCGCGATGGGCGCCTGGGTCAGATGCGGCACCCCGTCCATGGCATTGGGCACCCGTAGCCCGTGCCAATGGACCGTCGTCTCCTCGTTCAGCGCGTTCTCGACCGCGATGCGCAGCCGGTCGCCTTGCCGTACTCGGATCTCCGGGCCCGGCACGATACCGCCATAGCACCAAACGTCGCTCTGGCCCCAGGGCTCTGGAGCCAGCCGCGCCCGTCCCGGCGCGGCGCGCAGGGTGAAGGCGCGGTGCGTATCTGCCCAGGCCGGGTGCAGTGAAAGCGCGGCGCCCGCTGCGGCGCCACCGGCCAGAAAGCCTCGGCGCGACAGCGCCGGTGGGAAATTCGAAGTCATGTGTTTGTCTCATCTGAATTGTGCCGTTCGATCTCGCGCGAGCAGCGCGAGGGCTGAGCGCCTCCAGTCGCCATTCAGGCGCTCAGAGACGCGGGCCAACGGTCACAAACACGCCCTCGCAGGCGGCCTACCGTCGGATCAGATGAAAGTTCGGGGAGGGAAAGGGTCCGGCGGCGCTCTGAGCCCGCGCGGAAGGGCCATGCCGAGAGGCCGGTCCTGACGCAGCAACGGCATCATGAACTGTGCGGGTTCCACCGCTTTCAGGACGGCGAACGCGGGCGCAGTACAAATCAGATCGCAGCTTGCGTTCGCGCCGCTGTCGCCGTCCTCGGGACAGCCCTGGCACTCGGGCATCGACATCGCGCCGCCGTCCGCCATATCCAACGCCATCGCGTTCGCGCTCACCGCATGCACGATTGTGCTCGCGGCAAACACCACAAGAAACATGACGGCAATGAGTGAGGCGAATTTACGCATTCTCAATGAATTACTGCCCGGTTCATCCAATGTCCATTCACGAAATAGTGCCGAAGTCCACGGTCGCAATCGACACCGGAAATCGGCTTCATCCCGCACAACACGACAGCTTCGCGACATCCTTGGCGAAAGTCTGTGCGGCGAGCTTCAGCCCCTCGACCGTGGTCAGATAGGGAAAGATCGTCTCGCCGAGCGCCTTCGTCGTCATGCCGACCTTCAGTGCCATCACGAGCGTCTGGACACTGTCGGCTCCCTCCGGCGCCATGATCACGCCGCCCAGCAGGCGGTCGGTCGCCCGGTCGGCGACCAGCTTGATCAGGCCGCGCGTGTCGCGGGCAGCAAGCGCGCGGGGCACGTTGTCGAGGGTCAGCACGCTGGTCTTGACGTCATGACCCGCCACGCGCGCCCGCGCCTCGGTCAGCCCGACGCCTGCAACCTGCGGATCGGTGAACACCACCCAGGGCATCGCGGCGTTGTCGTATCGCTCCGCCCCGCCCAGAACGGCGTTGCGTGCCGCGAGCTTGGCGCCGTAGGCGGCCATGTAGACGAACTGGTCGCGGTCCGTGACGTCACCTGCGGCAAAGATCCCGGGCTTTGTGGTCTGCATGTCGTCGCCAACCCGGATCGCACCGCGTGCGTCGGTCTCGACGCCCATCTCAGCCAGGCCCAGCCCCTCGGTGTTGGGTGCGCGTCCCGTCGTCAGGACGAGGCGGTCGGCCGTCAGTTCGCGCTCCGCGCCATTCACCGTCACGGTCAGCACCGCACGGTCTCCGTCGCGCCGCGCGGCGTGATAGGTTGCGCCGTCAAGAACCGTGACATTCTCGGCGCGCAAGACCTCGGTGAGCGCCTCGGACACCTCCGGCTCGGTGCGCGGCAACAGGTGCGAGCGGCAGACTATGGTGACCTGGGTGCCCATCCGCGCCATCATCTGCGCCAGCTCCACGCCGATATAGCCGCCGCCGAGAAAGATCAGGCTTTCGGGCAATCGGTCCAGCTCCAGCAGCGACGTGCTGTCGAGCGTTGGTGCGTCCTGGATCCCAGGGATGTCGGGCACGGCGGGTCGGCCACCGGTCGCGACGATCACCTTGGGAGCCGTGATCCTGCGCCCGCCGACCTCGACCCCGCCGGGGACGAGACGCGCCGGCCCCTCGTCGAGATAGCTGACGCCCTCGTAGCCCGGCAGCAGGTCGGCGTACTTCTTCTGGCGCAGCGTCGCGACCAATTCGTCTTTGGCGGCGACGAGCGCCGCCCAATCAGATACCTGCGCCTCGCCGTGCAGGCCCGGGAACCGGGACGCCGCCCGCGCACCGTGCAGGGCTTCTGCGGCCCTGATCATCGTCTTGGAGGGCACGCAGCCTACGTTCACGCAGGTGCCGCCGATGGTACCATGGCCGATCAACGCGACCCGCTTGCCACTTTCGGCGGCGGTAATCGCGGCCGAGAACCCGGCCGATCCGGCGCCGATCACGGCAAGGTCGAAATCGCCCTTGGGCGCGCAGCAATCGTCTTTCATCAAGTCATCCATCCGTTCGAGTGGTCTGCCGCCGCTGCCGTCTCCAGACCGCGTACACGGTCAGCGCGCCGAAAAAGGCGAGCGCGGGCAGCAGAACGTAGTCGAGCCATCCCAGCCAGGCCGACAGGCCCAAGGTGCCGAGAAACACGACCAGTACTGGCGTGAAGCAGCATAGCGCCGCGATCACGGTGCCGACGATCCCTGTCGCGATCAGCTTGCGGTCGGTCTGCTCAGTCATCCCGTCAGCCCGCGACGCGCGCCGGGTAACCTGCATTGGCCGACGCGGTCGCTATGGCGTCGGCGCTCGTCGCGGCGGAGTCGAAGAACACCGTGGCCGTGCGGGCCTCGAAGTCGATCTCGACGGTGCGCACACCATCGACGCCTTCCATCGCACGCTTCACCGTCACCGGGCAGAGCGCGCAGGTCATGTTGTCGACCGCGAATGTCACGGTCTGCTCGGCGGCGACGGTCTGCGCGGCAACAGGGATGGCCGTGATCGGCGCAACGGCAGTCAGGCCGAACAAGGCGAGTGCAAGGATCTTCTTCATGTGGATGTCCTTTCGGGGTCAGTAGAGAAGCGGGGCCCACCAGTCGATGGTGAGTGCTGCGACAACGAGGATCAGGGAGGCCCAGAGCGCGGTCTTGGTGATCCGCGCCGAGGACGGGCGCGCGCAGTAGGAACCGGGCTCGCAGACGGTTGGTTTGCGGAAATAGACCTGCCAGAAACCCGCCCCGATGAAGCCGAGCGCGATCACAGCGAAGATCGGCTTGTAAGGCTCCAGCGCCGTCAGGTGGCCGATCCAGGCCCCCGAGATGCCGAGGGTCAGCAACACCAGCGGCCCGATGCAGCAGGCCGAGGCGAGAAAGGCGCCGAGCACCCCGCCCGCCGCGAGCCAGCCCTTTCGGGCCGGTTGATCCGCGCCCGTGCTGTCCGTTCTGTCGTCTGTCAGCGCCATGTCGCGCACCTCTCGCCTGTGATTGAGGAGAGGTGTAGGGTCTGTAGCAACTACAGGCTCAAGAGGAAACTTGCCCATGACCGATCACGAGCGCGAGAGCGGCTTCACACGCGGCGACCTGGCCCGGGCGACCGGCTGCAACATCGAGACGATCCGCTATTACGAGAAGACCGGCCTGCTGCCCGATCCGCCCCGGACCGACGCCGGCTACCGGATCTATTCCGCCGCACACGCCACGCGCCTGCGCTTCATCCTGCGCGCCCGCGAACTCGGGTTTTCTATGGAGGACATTCGCGGGCTGATGGGGCTCGAAGACGGTGCCGCGCCGACCTGCGCCGAGGTCAAGGAGCGGACGGAGCGCCACCTTGCGGACGTGCGGGGGAAGATCGCAGACCTCAGGCGGATAGAGAAAGTGCTCTCAGTGACGGCGGCTCAATGCTCTGGAGAGGATGTCCCGGAATGCCCGGTTCTGGAAACGCTCGAAGGCTCGTGACTGCGCCGGGATCTGCCACGTGGGACTCAGCCACCGTCGACACACGCCCGCGCCTGGTCGCGCACGGCCCGTTTGACCCTTGCGTTACAACCGGACGCCTGCGCCCGTCATGTCGGCGGATCACCGAGGAGTTCTTCGACGCGCGTCTGGAGCATGTGCAGCACGTCTTCCTCGAACCAGGCATTGCGCCGGAACCAACCTGCGTTGCGCGGACTTGGGTGGGGTAGCAAGATGACCTCGGGCCAGCGCGAACGCCAGTCCCGCATCGCATTCCCAAGCGAAAGGTTCATGGTTTCAGGCAGGTGCCATGCTTGCGCATGGCGTCCGATCACCACGGTGAGGCGCACATTAGTAAGAGCGTCGAGCAGTAGCTGCCGCCAGCGGAGCGCGCATTCGGGGCGTGGCGGCAGGTCGCCCGATCGGCCAGTTCCTGGATAGCAGAAACCCATTGGCAGGATGGCAACCTTCGCAGGATCCCGAAAGGTGACCTCGTCGAGGCCGAGCCACTGTCGCAGCCGCACACCTGATGCGTCGTCGAATGGGCGCCCAGCAAGATGCGTCCGCCGCCCCGGCGCCTGGCCCGCGATCAGAATGCGCGCGCCTGCACCGATCTGAACGATCGGACGCGGCCCGAGGGGCAGGTCCACGCATGCCGTGCAGGCGGCGACTTGCGTGCGCAGCCGTTCGATCTCGGCTGGGCCGCGATCAGGCGCTGAATCCGCCATGGACCAGTTCGATCTTGTTGCCCCAGGGGTCGCGCAGATAGGCGGCGAAGACGCCGGGCATCGGATAGGCGGCACGCACACCCGGATCTCCCTCGTCGATTGCCCCGGCGTCGAGGCCCGCGGCATGGGCCCTTGCGACCGCCTCGCGATCCGGCGCTGCGAAGGCGACGTGAGCGCCGTTGCCCGCCGAGGCAGGTCCGCCATCGAAGGGGCGCAGCAGCAGAAAGGCGACGCGGTCGCGGCCGAAGGCGGCGAAGCCCTCTCCCTCGGCCAGACAGCGGATGCCGAGTTCATCCAGAACAAGGCTGTAGAAGGCGCGCGCCGCAGGCACGTGGGGAACGCCGAGGCTGAGATGGTCGATGGTCGTCACAGGTTGTCTCCTTTGGGCATGTCGTCCGTCGAAGGGGTGTCGAGGCGGAACTTCAGGAATGTCGCGCCGGAGTGGTCCTGCCGACCGGCAGACTGTGCCCCGATCCGGTGCAGCGCGCCCAGGTTGCGGCGCGAGGGCGGCAGGAGGAAGGTGACGAAGGGAATGTGCGGATCAGCGCGCGCGACGTCGAGCGCCGCCCGCGTGATCCGCTGGCCAAGCCCGAAATCCTGCGGCTGCAGCACGAGGCCGAAGTCCCACTCCGCACCTTCCTTCTGGAAGCCACCCCAGCCGACATAGCGGCCATCCGCCAAGAAGGCCCAATGACCGAGACCGTCCCGCGCCCAGCACGCCTCCTTGGCCGCCACAAAGTCCCGCGCCTCCGCCTCGCCCCAGGCGCCCGTCAGCAGCGGCATGTGTTCGCGCAGGCGCGGGTCGGACATGTGCGCAACCAGGTCCCCGAGCGGCACTTCGGTCAGCCGCGCGAAGCGGAGGGCGGGGACGGCGCCGGTCATGCCGGTTGCCGGAGCGTGAGGCAGGACAGCTCCATCATCCGCGACAGCGCGCTGTCCTTGCGTCGCAGGAAATCGGCCAGCCTTTCGGGATACTCCGCCGTGACCGCGTTCCGCACCGAAGGTCTCCCGGCCAATGCGCGACGCCATTCGGCCATCCCCGACAGGCCATCGAAGACGCCGAAGTCGGCAATCCGGTCGAAGGTGTCGAAGTAGCGGAAGACCGGCGCGAAGACCGCATCGACCAGGCTGAATTGCTCTCCGGCGAACCAGGGACCGGGGCGAAGCTGGCCTTCCATCACCCGGAACCGGGCGTGGAGCGCCGCGGCCTTTCGCTCGAGCGTCCCGGAATCGGGGGCGGTGTAGAAACCGGCGATGTCGTTCAGGCATTCCGAGCCGAAGCCGATCCAGGCACGATGCCGTGCGCGCTCGACCGGGTCGGCGGGATGCAGCGGCTGGGGCAGCGTGTCCTCGAGGAATTCGAGGATCGCGGTGGATTCGAACAGCGCCGCCTCGCCGACCTTCAGGACCGGTGTCCGACCGAGGGGCGAGAGTGCCAGAAACCAGCCGGGCTTGTTCGCCAGATCGACGGTGACGCGCTCGTGCGCGACGCCCTTTTCGGAAAGCGCGATGGCGATGCGCTGGACGTAAGGGCACAGCGCGTGGCTGACGAGGGTGATGGACAGTGTCATAATATTCGCCTCTGGAAATGGCGCGCAGGCCGCCCTGGGGGTGTCAGGGGAACGGAGGGCGGCCCGTGCGTGCGTCAGGCGCCGGACCGGGTCCGGACGGTGACGGTTCCTTTCATGTGGGGGTGATAGGCGCAGAAGTAGGAATAGTCGCCGGGCGCGTCGAACGTGATGCGTGCGTGGCCGCCCTTTTCCAGCGTGCCGGTATCCCAGCTTCCGTCCTCGGCCGTGGCGGTGTGCGGCGCAAGATCGGCGTTCGTCCAGGTGATGCTGTCGCCCACAAGGACTTCGACGCTAGCCGGATCGAAGGCGAAGCTGGCGATGCGCACCTCGACCTCGTGCGCGCCGTCATGAGCGCGCGTAAGCCCCGGCAGCCCGGCCAGAGACAAGGCTGCGCCAAGTCCCCGGCCGAACCCGCGCCGCGTGAGGTACGTCAGCCCGCGCACGTCAGCCCCGCGACCATGTGCTCGGCGTGCTGCTCATGCGCGCGGAAGGTGACCAGCGCGTTCTCGAGCAGTACCCTCAGCGGCGCCACCGTCACAGCGGGGATGAAGGTTTCGGCGACAGTCTGGTTGACGACCTGATGGTAGCCAAGCTCATTCTCCGCATAGGCGCAGTCGAAGGCGTTGCCGCTCAGCGCTATCAGTTCCGCGCGCTTGGCGGCGGCACCCTCGACGAGGGCCTGCGAAAGCGCGTTGTCCTGCGGCGTCACGTTCAGTTCGGCGATCAGCGCGCCGGCCGCCTCGTTCACCGCCGTGTGGTCGCGGATCATCGTCTGGGCGAAGTCGCGGACCGCCTCGTTCTCGGAAATCGCCAGCGCCAGATGCGCATAGCGGATGTCGAGCCCGCCTGCGGTATAGGCGGTGTGGGCGATCTCGAGGTCGTTCATCGGCTCGTCCGCCTGAGCGGCGAGGCCGGTCGTGGCGAGGGCGAGGCCGAGGGCAAGAGTCAGGGTCTTCATGGGAGTGTCTCCGGGTTGGTTGTTTCAACGCCACCGGTTTGCCCCAGGTGATCCGGCGTTTGAATGCCGGAAAGTCCGGAATTCATGCCGGATCGTCCGACACGCTGGACGCGCCTGAATTTGCTGATAAACTCTCCGCCATGTTGGACCTTCTCAGTGACATCCTCACCCGCCTTTCGCTTCGTGGCTCGCTCTACTTCCGGACGAGCTTCACCGAGCCGTGGGGCGTCCGCGTGCCCGCCTTCCGCGACGTGGCACGTTTCCACTTTGCCCATCGGGGCGAGGCGCTGGTGCGTGTCGCGGGGGTGCCGGTTCCTGTGCACCTCGCGCAGGGCGACCTGATCGTGATTCCCCACGGCGCGGCCCATGTCCTGTGCTGCCGTCACACCGGCCCCGACGAGGCCCTGCCGCTCGACGATGTGCTGTCCCGGTCCGGGTTTCCGGGTCATGGGACGCTGGTCTGGGGCGGCGACGAGAGCCCGCGCGACACGCAACTGATCTGCGGGCATTTCGCCCTGGCGGAGGGGTCGCGCCACATCCTGTTCGACCGCCTGCCCCCGTTCATCCACCTGCGCGGCTATGGCGAGGAGGCAGGACCCTGGCTTGAAGCCACGCTCAAGGTCATCGGGGCCGAGGCCGGCGGCGCACGTCTCGGCGGCGATCTGATCGCGCTGAAGATGTCCGAGGCGATCTTTGCCCAGGCGATCCGCGCCCATATCGAGGCGGAGCATGAGACGGATTGTGGCGTGGCCGGTTTTGCCGACCCCCATCTGGCGCGGGCGCTGACCGCCTTTCACCGTGCGCCGACCGCCGACTGGACGGTTGCCAGCCTCGCCCGCGAGGCCGGGCTGTCGCGGACAGGCTTTGCCGAGCGGTTCTCGGACCGACTCGGCGTGACGCCGATGGCCTATGTCACCTCCTGGCGGATGCAGATCGCGCGCGAGGCGCTCGCAGCGCGGGGGCTCTCGGTGGCTGAGGCGGCGGAAGTCTCGGGCTACGCGTCGGAATCCGCCTTCAGCCGGGTCTTCAAGAAGGAGATCGGCGTGTCGCCCGCCGCCTTCCGGCAGTCCGGCATCGCGCGACACGAGGCAGCATAGTGCAGCGTCCGAGTTCTCGGACGATCTGCAATACTATATGGACTATCTGAAATTCATCGTCCGCACCGGTACCCTTAGGTTGGAGGCCACGGCGGCGTCGCTCGTCGTTTGATCCCCAACCGAAAGGACCCTGCGCCATGCGCTTCGTCACCAAGACCATCCATGCCTGGCTCGACTACCCCGTCGCGCTCGCCCTCATCGCCCTGCCGTTCCTGCTCGGGCTCGGTGCCTCAAATCCGCTCGCCCTCACGATCTCGCCGATCGTGGGCGTCGCGGCCTTCCTGCTGACCGTGTTCACCGACCACCACCTCGGCGTGATCCGCGTGCTGCCCTACAAGCTGCACCTCGCCGTCGATCTGGCGGTCGGCGTCCTGTTCCTGATCCTGCCCTTCGCGCTCGGCTTTTCCGGGCTCGATGCCGCCTACTACTGGCTGAACGGCGCCGCCGTCGTCGCGGTCATCGGCCTCTCGAAACCCGAAACCGCGATGGTCGCGGCCTGATCCCCCTGCATATCGAAAGGACAATCCAATGGCTCGTATCACCCAGATTTCCGACTCTGCCGCCACCCCTGAGGCCGCCGCGCTCTTCACAGCCATCAAGGGCAAGATCGGCATGGTGCCGAACCTCTACCGGGTCGCCGCGAACCAGCCGGCAGTGCTTGCCGGGCTTCTCGGACTCGGCGAATCGCTTGGACGCGGCAGCTTCGACGCCCGCACCCGCGAGGCGATCGCGCTGGCCGTTGCCGGCGCCAACGCCTGCGACTACTGCGCCTCGGCGCATTCCGCGATCTCGGCCGGACTGAAAGTCGCACCCGAGGCGGTGAAGGCGCATCTCGCCGGCCGAGCGGAAACCCCGCGCATGGCGGCAATCCTGAGGCTTGCGGTCGCCATCGTGGCCGCAAAGGGGATGATCGAGGACGCAGACCTCGATGCCGCACGGGCTGCTGGACTGACCGAGGCCGACATCGTCGAGACGGTTGCGAACGTGGTGGCGAACATCTTCACCAACTACCTCAACCATGTCGCGGCCACCGACATCGACTTCCCGGTGGTCTCGGCCGGCAAGGCCGCCGCCTGAGCGGTGCCAGTACGCGGCGGCCGCGAGACGCGCGGCCGCCGCCTCTACGGACATCCGTGGGGATCGAATTTTCACAACAAGAACAACATATTTCTCGTATCAGGCGTGAACTTTCCAAGTTGCTGCCAAGGCTCCCGACCGATGCAAGCAGAAAACGAGACAAGGCTGCCGCACCTTTGTCCCCGCGATGCCCGCTTCTCTTTTGTATCGCTCAAGACCTGTCGCGCTGTGCTCAGTGAGCTGCCTAATCGGCACGAACGCGCCTGCTCCCGCATCACAGAATAATAGCTCAGAATCTCAGCGTAGGCGGATCCATCCGGCAGCGAAGTCAACTCCTTGGCCGCACTGCACGGACATGACCGCGAACCTGTCATCATCAATTGCTCGTCCCCGGAGAACATTTTGAGGCGCCGAAGAGTCCAATCTCTGCCAGCGCACCGAAGTATCCGTGACCCAGCGCGAAATCGCTCGATCAAAACTTAAGCATGCGCTGCAAACGACATCGCCGAAATTTTTGAAATCATGGTTGAATCGCCACCATCCGTCATCTGAACTGACACACTAGACTGCCGCGAACAGGTCGATCCAAAAGCGTATTCACCCTCACCCTCCCAACAACTCCTCAATGAAATCCTCCCGCGCATCCAACACCGCCTCCCATTCCTTCGGCACGGCCGCTTCCCGCTCGAGCGTCTCGGGCTCAGGCTGCCCGCGCCCGGCCTCCATTGTCCTCACGCTCATAGCGCGCGCTTCGCGACGCTGCGGGCGATCCCGGACAGGCGCGCGTTCGACTGGTTTCAACGGCTCATCCGCGCCGGCTTCGTCACCACCGTCACCGCCCCAGGGCCCCACGCCCTGCACACTCGGCGGATAGGGGAACGGCTTGCCCTCCTGGCGGGCCAGCATCTCCTTGAAGAAGGGATCGTCGTAATACTTGATCCGGCTCGCCTTGATCGGATGCTGGGGCGAGGCGAGGATGATCACCTCGTCGGGATCCATGAGGCGCGCTTCCGTCTCGGAAAGCAGAGGCCGTTCTTCCAGCCGTGCCGAGGTCGAGGTCGCGCCGAGGAAACCTTTGTTACGCCCATACATCCTGGTGACCGCCTCGCGGGTCGTGCTGCCGACGGCGGCGGAGACCTCCTTCACGGTGCGCTGGTCGCGAGGCGTGATGTAGAGCTTCAGCCCTGCCCCGTTCTCGAGGCTTTCGCGGCCCTCGGGCCCGTAGATCCGGTCAAGCGAGGCCAGTGACTGCGCAATCATCGCAACCCGGCCGCCGTAGCTCGCCAGCGAATGGATCGCGCGCTCGAGATAGGGCATGGCCCCCATCTGCTGGAACTCGTCGATCATCATCATGACGGGCCAGGGCTCATCCGGGCCCGGCTCGTTCAGGCGGATCGACGCGATGAGGTCGGCGAACATCAGGCGCAGGAGCGGCGCCAGCGTCGCGATATGATCCTCGGAGACCGCGATATAGAGCGACTGCGGGGTTTTCCGGAAGGTCGAGAAATCAAAGTCGCTCGCCTCGGTGGCCGAGCGCACCGCCGGGTTGTCCCATTGCTTGAGACCGGCGGTCATCAGCGCCTGGATGTTCGAGGTCAGCAGCCGCGACGAGGCCGAAGCAGCGTTGGTCCAGAGCTCGCGCAGGATGTCTTCCTCGGCCTCGTCTGCATAGGTCTTGTATTGCGCGTTCTTGTATTCGCCCCCGGCGACGATCCTGTTCACCTCGCCGAGGTTCGGCGTGCCGCGCTGGATCGCCAGCAGGCAGGCCGCGACAAAGATCGACTTGCCCGCCTCGGAGAAGGTGTCGAGGGTCTTGTTGTCCTTGTCGAGGAAAAGGTCGGCGAGGATCGACACCTCGGTGAAACGCTGCGCAAAGCTCGGTGCCTTGGCGATCCGCGCGAGCGGGTTGTAGCGGTGTGTGGCGTTGGCCCAATCGAAGGGGCTGAAGCGATAGACCTCGTCCCCGTTCAGCGCCCGGAGCCGCGCGGTCTTCTCGAAGTTCTCGCCCTTCACGTCGAGCACCACGACCGAGCCCGCGAAGCTCAGAAGGTTCGGGATCACGAAACCCACGCCCTTACCGGCGCGGGTGGGCGCGACCATCATCACATGCGGGATCGTGGTCGAGGAGATGAACTCTGCCTTGGACGTCGGGGAACCAAGCTTGCCGCAGACAAAGCCCTTGCCCGGGGCCTGCAGCATGTCGTTCTTCTTCAGCTCTGCCTTGGTCTGCCAATGGGCGGAACCGTAGTCGTCCCGCTCCTTCTTCCAGGTCCAGGCCAGCGCCAGGGCGCCGAGGCCGATGGCTCCGAAGCCGACGGCACCAAACCCCACCTTGAAGGCCTCGGGATGCGCCGCGCGCGTGCCTGCGCTGGCCTTCCAGAGCGCCAGCATGTCGAAACTCTGAAACCCGGTTTTCAGGGCCAGGGTCAGGTAGAAGGCGGCAACGATGGTGCCTATGATGGCGCCGCAGATCACACCGAAAAGAAGCGCAGCCCAGAGGGGAAGTGTCTTGGTCATGGTGGTCATCTCCCCCTTAGAATTCCATCTCGTCATCGAGACCGCGGTCGCGGCCAAGATCACGGCCCAACTCCTGCGCTTCCTGCGGACCGCGCAACCGCGCGACCTCGGTCGCCTTGTCCTGCTGCAACCCGGCGGCGCGGTCGGTGAAGACCTGGTCGCCCGTTTCCTCGAAGGTCATCTCGAGGAATTCCTGCGTGACGGTGATCTGGTCGAGCTTGCTCGGCAGGGCTGCGTCCAGCACCTCGTAGTTTCCACGGCGGAGTTCGGCCAAGCCTTCCTCGCCCAACTCTTTGAAGAGCGCGGATTGCAGGGTCCGCTCGACAACCTCTTCCTGCTCCTCGGTGAGCTTGCCGTCCCGCAGCATATCGGCGAGGTCCTGCAGGTAGGGATTTGGCGTCCGGTCGTCTTCATCGATCAGCGGCAGGATCTCCTGTTCTTCGTCCGCGAGGGTCCGACCGATCTCGACTCCCATCTCCTTGGCGCGTTCCATCAGCGCGTCCATCACGCTGTCGACCTTTTCTAGGGCTGCATCCAGTTGGTCGTCAGTGGCGGTTTCTACGCTCAGACCGTCTTTCGCCAGAACCGCGTTCATGTCCCGCTCGACCCAGTCCTGTGCCATGCCGTAGTTCCGCGTGCCACCCGCCGCGATCCGGGCTACCAGTTCCTCGCTGTCCATGCCTGCCTCCTCGGCGCGCTCGAGCACGTCGCGCAGCCCTTCGTTATTGCCGGACTGCAGTGCGGCAATCAGCACCTCGCTGCCCGCCCCCGGCGGATAGGGTTCCTCGAGCTGCTTGCCGAACCGCGCCCGTAGCTCCGGGTCTGGCACCATCTGCGAGAGATCCGCGATGATCGGCGCGGCCTTGGCTTCAAAAGCGGCGCGCTCGGCCGGATCCAGTTCCTCGGCCTTGAGCCTCAGCGCCTCGATCGTGCGCTCGGAATAGTCGATCGCGTCACCGACGGTCTTGATGTCCTTCATGTCTATCTCTCCTTCGGTGAAGTTCCACGGCGTGCCGGAGCCAAGCCCGTCCGCCATGCCGCGGACCGCACGTGCCATGTGGCGCTGGTCCATCCGGTCCAGCAAGTCGGCGAGGTTCTTGTAGTCCTTGGCGAAGCCCACCACCTGGGCCTGCGCGATGGCAGATTCCTGGGCCGACATGACAATCTCACGCGGCAGGCGGGCTTCTTCCTTGGCGCGGTAGATTTCCTCGATACCCGCAGGCTTCTCAAAGATGCCGCGCTCGAGCCGGGTGGTGGCGTCGAGCATCACGCCGTATCTTTCCGCGATCTCGGCCTGCTTCTCGCGCATCAGCTGCGGCGACATCACGCCCTCGGCCCAACACGAAAACCAGGTGCCCTCCTCGACGCCGCGATTGTTCAGGATGATATGGGCGTGTTTGTGCGCCCGGTCGTCATGCACCGCGAGGACGTAGTCCCATTGATCACCGTATTCGCCGCTCTCGAAGAAATGCTCCGTCCAGTCCATCGCGATGTCGCGCACCTGGTCGACCGTCACGTCGGTCGGGAAGGACAGCAGCATGTGCGAGGTGAAGCCGAGCTTGGTCGAGCCGCGCCAGGTCTCCGCCCAATCCTCAATGATGTCCTCTTTCTGCTCGTCCGTCAGGACCACTGCGTCCGTCAGCGCGTTGGTCATCGTCGAGTAGGTGTAGACCGCCTTGTCGTTGATGTAGGAAATCTGCGCCCCGAGGGATGCCTGCGTCTTGCAGCCTCCGGCCCGGATCCGTTTGAACACCGCCGCCCGGCTCTGACCCGACGCCGCCTTCAGCGCATTGCGCGCCGACATCGAGCCGACGCGCGCGAAACTGCGACCCTGCCGACGCCCCGCCAGCCGCGCGTCGATCCGCGCCGCGGCCTGGCCCCGGATGCGCTCATCCTCCCAGAGCCGGCCCATGACCGAGGCGTAGAGGGCGAGGGGATCAGCCATTCCTGACCAGCCTCAATCCGCATTCGATCGCGCGCGGACCATCCTCCAGAACCGCGCTCTTCGCCCCCTGCCCTTCTTCCTTTTGCGGCCACTCCTGATGACGCAGCGCCTGCGCCGCATCCTTCATTCGGCCCATCTCACGGCTCATGGACTGCGCCAGATCGAGCAGTTCGATCAGCACCGCGCGATCCGCCTCCGAGACCTCCAGCCGACCACGATGGACCGCCTTGGCGAGCGCCAATCCGGCGTCGCTCACATCCTTCGCTTGACGCCATGCGGCGCAGAATTCCGCGACCAGATCACGCGGCACATCGAGGAACCCGCACCGCCCGCGCAGCACCGCATTCAACGCCTGGGACCTGTTGACATAGCCCCGTTCGCGCCACTCGGCATCGAACGCTGCAAGCTCAGACTGACTGGCCCGGAACGCCACTGTCTCGCTCGGATCGCGCACCGCGATCCCCTCGCCCGCCTCCTCTTTCGCGAGCCGGTTCACATGGCGCGGAGAGATGCCGAACGCCGCTGCCAGGTCCTTCGCGCTTTCGCCCGCCGCGAAGCGCCGCGCGACTTCGATGCGCGCCTCTAGCGTCAGATTTTTGCGGGCTCGGCCCATCACAGACCCCTCGGACAAAATGTGTAAACATTGGACATATCCTGCCAACGTCTTTCTTCTCTCCTTCGCTTATACTTCAATACATCACATTGCGCAATATTACGTTTTGCGTGTTGTGTCTTTTTGCTAGCAATAGGGTGCACTGAAGACTGCTCCGCAGCGCGGCATGGAACGGGCGCAGTCCTCATCGATGCGCGGCAATCTGGTCGAAAAAATCTGCTGAACCTTGTGCTGGAGCAGCACGCAAGGACGAGCAGTCCGAGCCGATCACGGCTCGGGCGCCAAGAGCACGAAAACGGGCCGCGCGGGATGGCGCAGGTCACGCCCGGCTAGGGCGTCAAGAACTTGAACGAAACAGCGTCAGCCCCCTGCGGATCCGAAGACCCGCAGGGGTATCTGGGTCAGTGACCCAGTCCCTGATTGCGCAGGTCGTCGAAGCGGCTGCGGGCGATCAGAGCCTCGGTCTCGAGGCTGTCGAGGGTCTCGGGATGGGCGTCATCATCGAAGGCGGCGAGGTAGGCCTCGAAGGCCATGTCGGCTTGCAGTTCTGCGAGGTCGATGGATTGTTCGAGTGTCATGGTGTGATCCTTTCCGTTGATCGTCGTTGGACGGATCGTGGAAAAGACCGGGGGCATGAGGGCGGGCTGCACCCGGCACGGGGCGGAATGAAATGGAGCACGCCGAGGGCAGGTTTGTTGTGAGCGATGCCCCGCAGCGCTCAAGGCGCAAGCCGTCCAGAAACCTGCCCTCGGCGTTGCCGACCGCTCGACCCCGGGCTAGCGATCTCTAAGGCCAACAGGTCGACGGAAAGGCGCGCGGCGGTGGCCCTGGCGTGAGACGTTGCCCTTGGATGCATGACGGAGATCTGCGGTTTGCACCCTCGCGGCACAGTGTGAGTTCGGCGCCCCTGGGAGCTTCGCCAACACGACCCAGGCGCGGGTTGCTCGAATGAGAGAAGGGGTGCGCTGGCCTCGCTCTGTGGGCTGCCTGTTCTCCCTGCGGAAATTCGGTTCAGGCTCGGGTTCGCGCTATGCACGTTGTCACTGAGCAGAAAGATAGAAGCCGAGTCAGCGACCTATCCAGTCCGACTATCCGCTTCCGAAATATGCCGCATCCTTCGGACACCGATAGTGCGTCGGGCGAGGGCTACTTGCCAGGAACGAGAAATAGCCAGACCGCCGGAGCGGCCTGGCCTTCGGCTTAGGCGGCGTCTTTGGGA
>TARA_R110000765_G_scaffold33669_4_pt1 | contig 27567 bp, 23 predicted proteins | sample TARA_R110000765 | Tara Oceans TARA_R110000765 (sample SAMEA4398168) | marine metagenome | biome: Polar Biome; feature: [MES] marine water layer (ENVO:01000295) within the mesopelagic zone...; material: water (ENVO:00002006), including particulate matter (ENVO:01000060) such as...... | reverse complement strand
TTTCAGTGGCGATTGTTTGGTATGCATGGAACTGGCCAACACTTGAAGCTTGAACAATCGACAAATTAAATCACTAACTAGAAAGTATATTTTAATTCGTTAAAAAAAAGCCCGAATATCGCTATTCGGGCTTTCGTTTAATGATTTGAATCACACAAAAATAGAATTAAAGTTCTATTTTTACATCATGCTGCCCACACGACCACCAAGACAATGATAAACAAAGGAAATAAAAAACACTGGGAGTGGGATACCCCACATTATACCCCAAAAGGAATTTAATAGAGTATTTTTAATCTATTTATAAAATAATTAAACGTCATCATCAGGAATGAAAGTTTTTTTAACTGAAACACCTTCCAGCTCTTTAAGTACGATAGGCATGCCTATCTCAAAAGTCATATCATTTTTGGCACAATCCACAACGAACTCTGTCATCTTTTCTTTAAAATGCAAACCTTCTTTCATTGATGTTTGAGCAACTTGTATAGCATCATTTCCATACGTTGTTTCCATACCTATGATTGCAATATTATCTGCCTCAATGAATTCCTTTTCACAATATGCTTTAACGCCCCCTTCGGGTAAGACTTTATATTGAAATTTATATTTATATATATGAGCAATTCGAGTTACAGGGCAATCTACAGCTAAAATTATATTTGTATTCATACCTACTAAAGAAGCTTGATCTAAGACATGTTTCATCTTTGATTCAAACCCTTTGTTAATTGAATGTTCTACAACCTCAGAGATATAATCCGCAGTAAGGAGATCTTGATAGTCCCTTTCAGGTATAAATATATCATCGTCATAACACCCACCAATGCCATTATTTAATAGATTATTGTTATCACAACTTTTTCTGATTACACAACGAAAATCATTTCCTTCTACATAATCTATTCTGAGTTGAGATAGGTGGCCTGATATTGTATCAACTACATGTTGAGCCGTTAGAGTACTACCAGCAAATGCTATTAAACAACGATGTTCTTGAAATACTTGTTTGTAACCTTGAAATAACTCCCCAACCAAGTGAGGTTGCCAAACTTTAACGGGCACTTCATTAATTTTTTTAAATCCAGAGACTAATGGCTTTCGCGTTCCTTGTATCACATTACTAATCATACTATCTGCAATTACAAAAGCACCAGACTGTCTATTGGGTGTATAATCTTGTTCTCTATCTGTTTTCCAAGCATATCCATTCTGCTTGTAACCAGCTACAACGAGTGTCATATTTAATCCTTTATAAAATAAGTTATTTATTATTGTTCAGCTCATCTTGAAAATTAAACTCTGTGATGATTACAGTTTTTTCCGACGATTCAGCTAATGTCTCAGAATCCTTCACTTTCTTGTTAAGCTTTTCTTTAGTCTTCTTAAATCCACTTTTTAATAGTGCACCAATACCTGCGATCGTCGCAACATCGGTAGCAACGGCTATAGCTGGCTCATATAGACTAAGTGCAACCTGAATAATTGAGCTTCCTTCAGAAACTGAAGATAACGACCACACTAAACCAGTGTTTTCACTTTCACTTGTATAAAAAGGAATATCAACTTCATTAAAACAAGGTATCAACTCAGAACAAAGCTCAAAGTACGCTTCTAACTGACTTGGTGTCACTACACCTAGTGCCTTTAACTCTTGAACGCTCCCAAGAACACTTAACTTAATAATATCCTCTATATATGGAATATCAGTTTTAATAGTTAATGACGCCAGCTTAGTAATATTTTTGCGTAACTCTAGCTGGTTAGTCTGATAAAGAACTCTGTCTCCAAAGACCAATGGCACTGGAAGGGTAGCTGGACTATCTTCAATTAAGTCAGCTGGTTCATCACTTAATAGATCTTCAGCTTGCTCAAAAATAAACTGCTGTAAAAATTTATCTATACGCATACTTACTTTAAAAGGCGGAATCTTGCCACCTTCTAATTTTTCAAAGTATGCCTTGGCTTTTACCTTATCAACACTAGCCTTTAGAGTGTCAAATCGACCAAAACGATTAATATTTTTCTCGTTGATATCGCTATTAATCAACTCGGTAAGTAGCTCTAAATCTAACCCTAACGCTTCAACTACTGCATTAATCCGAGCATTTTCTGCATTGTCTTGATAGTCATTAATATAGTCTCTGAAGCTTTTACCTTCTGATAACTGCACATCGCCACGCTGTAAGTCATGCAAGAATAGTTTTGCATACTTCTGTTCAACTTGGGTGAGTGAAGAAAATGATTTGTGTAGTTCGCTGAGCGTTTGATCACTCTCTACTTCGTTAAGGCCTTTATGGAGTTCTTTAAGGTATTTTTCAAAGCGACTATTCATGTAATCAGAATCAATCTTACCTGTATCAATTTCAGTGAGATGGCCGCTAATATCAAAAGGTACATCACCTTCTCCTGCACCACCACCTCCTTCGCTCGCAAGCTCTTTGTATCTCAATACTAGTACTAAGTAAGCTTGTTCATTAATGGCAAGCTCGATTTCTCGTTTATCATCATCGTCACCAAACGGATAAATAAGCTCATTCCAATTAAAACCCTGTACTTTGGCTGCTTCTAGATATTGATTAAAGTCTTTAAAAAGAGCGGCAAACATTGCACAAGAAGACTCATCCTCTGGTAACTGTTCAAAGTTTTGAATACCTGCATTAACAAACAACTCAGTAATTTCTTCAAAGAGTTCATTCATTTCTTCAAGATTTTTTTCAAGCCTATCAGCAAATAAGCCAATGGGTTTATCACCAGAATAAAGCTTTACTGCATCAGCAACATGTCGCTCCATAGTATGTGGATAGCGATAATATCGAATAGTGCCATGTGGCTTATCTGGGCCAAATAAACGGTTAGTGCGAGAGAAAGCTTGTATTATATTTTGATATTTAATGACCTTGTCTAAATACAAGGTATTAAGCCACTTTGAATCAAAACCAGTTAGCATTTGATCTACCACAATAAGCAGGTCTAATTGCTTTGCTGGCTCATTATGTATTCGTTCATAGGGTTTTTTATGGGCAAGGCGAGCAGCTAAATCTTTTTTGAATTTAACATGCTTAGCAAAATCAAAATCTTGTCCGTATTGGGCGTTATAATCGCCCATAATTTCCTCTAAACCATCACCTTTAAAAGTAGGGCCTCTACCGCCGCTGCCATCATTATCAATATTTGGATCAAACAATGCAGAAATTTTAAGTTCAGGTTTTGCCTTTTTTATACGGCGGTAATAGTCAATAGCTTCCGCAATGCTGTTAGTCGCTAAAATCGCGTGAAACTTGTTGGCTTGACTTAGTATTTCCCACTTATCAAGAATATCCTCCACCACTTTTTCTTGGTGAGCATCAGTTAAGTATTGTTCTTTCGGTACATAGTCTTCTATGCCCTTAATATACTTATCGGCTTCTTTACGCCCAGCCATTTCAACTTCATTCATGAAGGAGTTAAACTTTTTCTTTTTAGCTGGGGTCGACATAGCATCAGCGACGGAAGTTGCTTTAGCTTGTTCTAGGGCAACTGCTTGCCTTAAATCGCTGTCTTTAAACGTAAGGACTCTGTATGGGTCAAAACCAAGTACATTTCCATCACGAATTCCATCGGCGATACTATAACGATGTAATTCGTTACCAAATACATCTGATGTAGTATTGTCTTTTTTCTTATTTTCGTCATGGATAGGTGTGCCAGTAAAACCAAAGAACAAAGCACTAGGAAAAGTATTTTTAATGGTAATCAGCATATCGCCAAAGGTAGAACGATGCGCCTCATCAATAATAAATACCAAACGCTTACTACGGATTTTTTCTATGTCTGCTGAATTGGTTGCAGTGCCTTCATCATCTACCGTTTCAAATATGTTACTCATCTTTTGAATTGAGCTAACAATCAAAGTTTCAGCCGGATCGGTACTTTTTAGTTTGGTCACCAAAACATCAGTATTTTCTGTCGCTTGCACATCTTCACCGTCACCAGCAAAGTTACGATATTCTGTGAGTGACTGTGTTCCCAACTCGATACGATCCATTAAAAAGATCACTTTATCGGCATCTTTTGATTGAGCAATTAGCTGTGCTGATTTAAAGCTGGTCATCGTTTTACCTGAACCAGTCGTATGCCAAACATAACCGCCAAGTCGATCGGCATTTGACCCTATTTGTTTCCAGTTCGTTTTAGACACTTTATCTGAAATGGCATTGGCGGCCTCATATTGATAGCTTCGCATTACTTTGAGTACACCATCAGTATCATCAGCAACTGTATAAAAGCCAATTAACTGATGCGCCATAGGGATAGACAATAATCTTGCTGCAACGTCTTTCCACTTGTTTAATGGTTCGTTATTAAAGTCAGCCCAGTTAAATTGATAATCAGGGTTAAACTGCCCATCTATGCCCGGGTTAGCAAAATATTTCGACTCTTCCGGCTGCATGGCAACAAAAACTTGCACAAGCGAAAATAACCCAGAGAATATGCCTTCTTTAGAATATTTTTCAATTTGGTTAACCGCTTGACTGACGGGTATACCGCTACGTTTAAGCTCTACATGAATAACAGGCATACCGTTAATTAAGAGCATGACATCGCCACGCCTGTCATTACGCAACGGGCTGCCACGTTCAAACTTGGGTTGCTGCACAATTTGGTATCGGCTTTGACCTGCTGCAATCTCTTGCCTGTCGTATATTTTTAGGCTGACTTCTTTGCCAAAATGCGTAGTATCATCTCGGTTATCACGTTTGATTGCGACTGTTTTACCGTTAATAAAACCATTTAATTTTAGTGGTGTTTTTAACTCTTTTATTTGCTCAATAATTTGCTGCATCTCACCATTAGTAAGTGGTACATCATTTAAGCGATCACGTTGACGGTTATTTTCAAATAAAATATTTGCCCAGTTTTGCAGTAAATCAGCCTCAGTTTTATTTTTTAAAACCTCAAGCTCCCAGCCTTTATTCGTTAATACATCAATAAAGGCCTTTTCAAAGTCTGCTTCTTTTTTAAAGGTTGTCATCTTCTATCCCTTTTAAACAAACATCTTATCCAAGCATGCTAGCTTGATGTTTTTGAGTTTGATGATTTGTTGCTGATGTTGGCTGATTAGCTCATCCAAATTTTGAAAATAGCTGCCGATCTTTGCTTGTTCGCTTGCATTTTTAGGCGACTTAATACTTGTAGTATTAATAGCTGTTTTTGAAATTGACAATACCTTTGTCCCTTGCATTAAAGTCAATAACTGATTGTGGAATGCATTAGAGTTTAAGTAATATCCTAGATAACTTGGTGCATGTTCTTGACTCGGCCTTGCAGCTATTGTGTGTAAACCAGCTAAAACAGTTGCATTTTTGACATTAAGTATCTCAGTACACTTACCAACGTTATCATCTTCAGCAGCATCAGCAAAAACTATATCACCATCTTTTAATTTTCGGGATGATAGTTTTTGAGCTATATCTGCTGATGTAATAAATGGTAGCTTCTCCTTGTTTAAATCTAAGATTTGCCCAAAATTCACTAAAATATCACCATAGTGAATATTCTTTGCATTACCTTGCTCATAATTAAGATCAGCTCTAGAGAGCGTATTAGTCCCTACAAAAGTGAAGGATTCAGTAAATGAATGTTCATCCCAATCACCACTAAACTCTGTAAAGCGTATTTCTGGAACGGTTTCATCCACTTTTGGGAACATTTTTTCCAGCATGGTTTTTTTAATATTGCTGAGCTTATCATGCTTTTTTTGGTGTTGATTGATCAGGCCATCGAGCTTTTGGAAGTAGTTGCCTATTTTAGTTTGTTCGTCGAGCGACGGAGAGATATTTACGTCTAGCGATAATAAATTTTCAGGTTTTACTGATTGCCTTTTTACAACAGTACCTTCCTCATATATTAAAGCTCTCAATTTAAATTTTTCACTTTTAACTATCATCTCTATGAATGAAGGGATCTCTTCAGTAGTGAAAGTTACATATATTGGAGATATGACTCCTCTTCCATGTTTATTTCGGTCAATTGCACCATATTTTAAGTTAGAAGGATTATAAACAATGTCATTAAATTCTGTTAGCTTGAATATTTTATTAGCTTGATCCAATGTTAGATGGTCACGATTGTTTGACTTCCTTTCACTTCGGTCTATGACCCCTTGACCAGCAGCAAATGATAATAATGGAGCATCACTTGAAATTTTTTGCAAAATTTTTCGTTCACTCAATACATCTACAAGTATTTTATTTATCCATTCCCCACTAAACCCCTCGAAGCGAATTTCAGGTTCGTTTTTATCCATATTCATTTTATTCACCCTTTAGCAGTGTGCTGAGTTCCGTCAAGGCCTGCATATCAAACTCATTGCCTTTTAGCTGGCCCATCATGTCTGCCAACTCCTGTTCTGATGTTTTAATATCGCCTGCTACTTGAGAGTAAGTAATACTGTATTTATCGGCTAAAGCTTGGATCTTGGTGGTCAGACGGCCAATTACTGAATAAGGCATACCTGCTAACTCACTGCAAAGCGGCTGAATCCATTTAAGGTCAAGCAGGTGGTTTATTTGCTTGTCGGTTAAACTTTCTATGGTGGTTTTGGTTTTTAAGTGCAGTACGATGGTTGCTTCTCTAAACGCTTTTTTAAGTTTTTTCTCTTCTTCGATTAACTCGGACACTTTAATTATTTTCGCTTCATAGCTCCCTTCTGCAAAAGTGCCTTTGGCTTTCGCCTCTTTAAGCAAGTCTTTAGCTTCCTTAGTGACTTCAGCATTAACAAAACCATCATTAGACTCTTTCACGGTTTCTACTTCTTTTTCTTCTTCTGACAAGGATTCTAAAATCTCTACAAAAGAGAAGGTTATTTCCGTCAATCTAGTTTCTTGCTTTGCTAAGGCTTGTACATCCTCATTTAGGTAAGTTTTTTGCACTAACTCGAACGGGAGTATGTGACCTTTCCAGCCATCTTGAACTTCGGTGTCTTTACCGTTTTTCTTTTTAACCACCATGTTTGGATCAACCTGTTTGGTAACAGCAAAGCCTTCGGTTTGCATCATTTCAAGATCGGTCCCAATGGTTTGCCATTGGTTGTTAAATAGCTGGTATGCTTGATATTTATTTACAAGTGCAATTAGCGTTAAGCGATTGAATAGCTCAACACTTAATTCTTCTTCTTGCTGATTCAGATTTAACTTTTCCCAGCCGTTAATTAGTGTATTTTTCAAGTAATCATCGAATCCGTTAAAAGCTTTATCGTAAGCTTCAATAAAACTGATGACTTGCGTGTGCTCGGTAATGGTGGCTTTAACTGTATTTTTAACTGAGACTAATTCACTATAATTTGTAGATTTTGGGTTAAACAGTTCTGAGTGTAATTTGGGAAAAGCATCCCAATAATTGCTTAGCTGTAAAATTTCGCTATTGGGTATGCCGCCAAACATAGTGGCGTGTAAATCCCAACTTTCAGCGGCGGCTGATGAATCAATATAGCGAGAAATATTTAAGTTGTAACCGTTCTCTCGAATGGTTTTCTTACACGCTACGGTCGAGAATTTATCACTACTTTCGCGGTTAATAACCACATCTGTAATGCGTTTAATATCAGATGCTTGCAGCTTGTTGTTTTTGCCTTCTTTAATGAAGTGTTTAGAGGCATCGACAATTAATATGTCAGTATTTTCACGCTTCTGTTTTAAGACTAAAATAACGGTAGGAATACCTGTGCCAAAGAATATATTAGCTGGCAGGCCTATTATGGTATCAATGTGGTTATTTTCAATTAATTGAGTACGGATCTCACCTTCTTCACCACCACGGAACAATACCCCATGTGGCAAAACTATTGTCATAATGCCATCGGGCTTAAGGTGGTATAAGTCATGCAGCAGGAAAGCGAAATCGGCTTTGGCTTTGGGTGCCAGACCGAAACGCGCGTAGCGTGGATCATTCTCTTTATTGGCTGAGTCCCATTGTTGCGAATATGGTGGATTTGAAACCACGGCATCTACGTAAAGGGGCTGGTAAGTGGCCATTGGATCGCTTTCATCAAAATATGGCCAATCATCTTCTAAGGTATCGCCATTTCGAGTGGTAATGTTATCTGGCAGTATACCTCTCATAATAAGGTTCATACGCGTTAAGTTGTATGTACTCTCTTTAAGTTCTTGAGCGTAATATTTAATATCATCTTTGCTCTTGGCATGTTTAGCCACTGAGTTACCAATGTTTATCAGTAATGAGCCTGAACCACTCGTAGGGTCGTATATTTCAATTTTATCTTTATGTTTTAACTCGTGTGCAGTGATCTCTGACATCAGCAATGATACTTCGTGAGGCGTATAAAACTCCCCAGCTTTTTTACCTGCATTTGCAGCAAATTTTTCAATTAAGTATTCATATATATAACCCAGCACATCGTAGCCAAGGTTGCTGTCCATAGGGATGCTTTTAATAAGGTGTAATAAATCACTAATAGCTTTCGTTCGTTTACCAGAAGTTTCACCAAGCTTACTTAACCCAGTTTCTAGAGTAGTAAATATACCTTCAAACAACTTTTTATGATTTTTATGAATGAGCCGACCAAAGGCTGATAGTGCATCACGAACATTAGATTCATCAAACTCTGTGTCAGGATCTACCCATGTTGAAAACAAATTATCATAAGATATAAAATAGCCTAAGTTGCTTTGAACAAATGCAAGGGTTTCAGCATCTTCCTCGTTAAGGGCCTTAATATCTTCCTCTGTCATACCTTGTTCTTTTACAAAGCTGACGAGTTGGTCGCTGACATACTTATAAAAGATGAAGCCTAAAATAAAATCTTTGTAATCGTTCGCTTCAATTTTCGAACGCATTTGGTTCGCTGATTCCCAAATTTTTGCTGCTAATTGTTGTTTGTTCATATATAAATCTATTCCTAAGTACTAAGTAGAGCGTAAACACATAAATTTATTGATTTACGCTTCAAAAAATTCTTCATCTATTTTCTTCAGGTGCAAAACCTGTTCATCTCTGCTGCCTATGTTATATCTCAGCATGAGCTTTGCTAATTCATTTCCGTTAATTAGTACTATACGAGTACCAAGATTTTGTGCAGTTTCTAGAGCTGATGCGGTAAATTCAGACGTGGTAATGAAAATTCCTTTCTGCGCTTTCTTTAGGTTTAATGCGCCAAAGAAATCACGAATATCACCAGCACCAACATTGTTGCCTTGTGCATAACGCTTAGCTTGAATATATATTTGATCTACGCCTAGAGGGTCTTGATCTATAACACCATCAATCCCATTATCACCTGTCTTCCCTAGAGCATGTGCCGCACCTTCGCCAGTACCACCATATCCCATGGCTACTAGGAGTTCGATTAACAGCTCTTCAAAAAAAGCAGGAGTGACTTTTCGAGTGCGCTCAAGAATGTCTAAGGCTAACGAATCATTAATTTTTTTATAAGCTAAACGAAGTGCTTCATCAGGCGTGATGTCATCAATATCTTCATTGCATTCGGCATCATTATTAGTGATTACATTTTTTTGGTCTTTAAATGCAATAAATTCATCAAACTGTTTTAGGTATTTGTTATCAATAACTACACTTTTATCCTGAAGTGCTTTTATACCGCGTTCGGTAATAATGAAATGTGCACGCCTAGTAACTTCTAATAAGCCCGCTTTAGAAAGGTAAGTACGTGCCCAGCCAACGCGATTGTCTATAACTCTTTGTTTACCACTTGGCAGCGTTTCTTCACGCTCGTCTTCTGTAAGGTTAAACTTATCAGCAAGCTCATTGATAACATCACGAAGTTTTACTTCATTGCCGTTAGCTGCATGCGCAATTTCAAGAAATGGGCGCATAAATTGTTGGTAATTTGGAATCATTCCTTGTCCTTTTGTTCTTCTATCCATGCATTAATATCTTCGCTTTTGAAACGCCAAGACCCGCCCACTTTAAAGCCCGGAAGCTTACCTTCAGCAGCAAGCCTATAAGCTGTTTTTTCAGTTAGCTTGAGATATTCAGCTAGTTCTTTAAGAGTGAGAATTTCGTCAGCCATTGTAAGCCCTCAATTTGCTTCATAACAGCATATGAGAAAATTGAGGTATAAACAAGACTAATGGGGAGTTAAAAATCAATATAGTATATATTTTATATTAGATTATATAGTTTTTATCATAATGAACTTCTACAACCCCGACTTAGCACCTAAATCGCATCAAATTTTATCATAATGAACTTCTACAACCCCGACTTAGCACCTAAATCACATCAAATTACTTATCATAATGAACTTCTAAAAGTCCGACTTAGCACCTAAATCACATCAAATTATTTATCATAATGAACTTTTATCCCCCCGCCTTAGTAACCAAATCAACCTATAAACTAAGCTGGCAACTTTTATAGCCATAAAAAAAACAAAATATTTACTTTGATATTACAAGATCTTACAAGTCATTTCTTAAGGTTTGTTACCTTTTTAAGATAATCGTCAATTATCTCTTCTGTGTTTTGCATATATAAATGGAGATTAGAATGATTACACAGGAAGATAGGTTTATTAATACAACTCAACTAAGCGAGTTGTTAGGTGTTTCTAACGTGACAATTTGGCGATGGAGAAAAAGCTCTCAACTGCCACCAGCATACAAGTTTAATGACCAGTCAGTAAGGTGGAGACAATCCGAAATAGAGAGTTGGTTGAAAAATCAACGCCTAAACCAGGAGGTGTAACTCATGACTGACTCTGTTACGAACCGCCTTTTACGGCTTATAAAAAACGTTTTCATTACCAACCAGGTTGCGCCCGGTAACGTGATTCACTCACATGGAGAGGTAAGCCCTCTCTCAGTCAGAAAGCCACCTGAAAGCGTTATTTATTCGCCTGTTGAAACGAATTATTCTTTAGGCCAGCCTTCACCACAAAAATCGAGTGTGTACGAGGAAAAAAATGACAATTTACTCCCCGCAGATCTGAGAAGGTGTCTGGATAAAGTTGACCTTTCCAATCCTCCCGGATTGGCGGGCGATATATGTTGCGATCTAGAAAAAATTGAATACCGAGCATTACCGCAACTTAGGCCGATAGTAGCATTATTAGCTTTGTCTGCGATAGCTAGTAAGAATGCGAGTACAAAGACCAAGCTGAACATTTACGTTATTGTTACTGCTTTAAGCGCTTCTGGAAAAGAAGCTCATCAAGCTTATCTTAAGCAAACCCTTAGGGCACTTAATTTAGATGATAAATTACATGAAACACCTCGTTCTGACAAAACAATTATGTTGGATTTACTCTATTCTTCAGGAACCTCGATATACGTTCTTGACGAAGGACATGTGCTTTTTAGGACTGCTCTTTCATCTAAGGCTTCTGCTTATGAAAAGAATATGGCTGATTTGCTATTACAGTTAAAAACAGCAAGGGAGTATCGACTATCCGGTAACTTAAAACGAGAAATTCAAGATAGCGTTGAAGCTAAAATCGAAAAGTTGTCTAGGAAAAAGAATCCGGACGAAGAGCACTTAGCCGAGTTGGAAAATGTGAAAGAACTACGCAAGTTAACTTCAGATACGATCTACAACCCCTTTGTAAACTTAGTCAGTTACTCAGTGCCGCAAAACATTGAGTTTCTTTTCTCAAGACAAGAGATTGAATCTGGACTACTTGGCAGAATAATTTTTATGAGAGGACCATCCAAGAGAGCAAGAATACGTGATCACGACTTTGAATTGAAGCCATCACCAAAAATTGTTGATCGTTTGAGACGAATCCCTAACGATACTCTTCCTGACAATAGCGATGCAGCAACGGAAATATTTAATGTGGTCAAGTCGTATTTCGAGCATGACAAAAACCTTAATCATACATTATTTGGCGCTATATTTGCTCGAGGCTTTGAACAAGTCAAAGTTATTTCGACTCTACTAGCACTAGAAAACGGCATAATTGAAGAGGAAATGGTGCTATATGCGTTAAAACTGTTTCTGAATAGTTTGGAAGAGTGCGAAAAAAATCTTGTCACCCTTAGTGAAAAAGCAGTTGATGAAGAATTGACAATAATTTCTGAAAAGATAAAGGATTACTCCATCAAAAAAGGCCCTGCAACAATAGGTGTGCTAATTAACAATGTCCAAAAACGAAGTTTACTTATCCGTAAAAAAGTGTCTCAAGACAGAAATTACCTGAAAGTAAAATTTCAAGAGCTTATCAATCAAAAGGTGATAGTAGAGATTGAAAAGAATCGCTATGCCCACAAAGATACTGTACAAGCAAATTAGCATTATCAAGACTATAAATGTTGAAGCTAGAATATGTTATTACATTGAACACTGATGATGTTGGTGGTGACATGAAGAGATAGGCTTTAACCCACTAAAACCTATCTTCGATAGGTCGCTAAAAGCGGTGGGTTCGCGTGAGCGAAAAAGAAAAGTAATGCAATGTGGGAAAGTTTAAATTTTGTGATAAATTTATTTAGTATAAATATAAACGCTAAGGAGAGCGATATGGATACAATTAGAATGGAAGATTTCGAGGCTGAAGAGCCTACTCTAACGCATACTATTAATGAGGTTTTACTCATTTTAAAAAGCACATTAAAGAAGCGCCATGCGGATTATGATAAGTGGTCTCAATCAGGAGGAGGTGATGATGAACTACCATGGGATTCAGAGGATAAAATTTGCTCTAGAATACAGCTCGATAACTTACGAGTCTTGATTAGCGAAGTCTCATCGTTTCCAAAAATCACTAAAGAGGTGATTTTTAGTAATTCGCTTTGGTACTCTTGGCCTGACCAAGAATATGTATTTTATCCTTTGATAGCCAATAAAGAAAACTTTGAAAAGGTCATTAAAACCCTAGCTTTAATTTACATGGAGGTAAATAAACATGGCACAAGTAAGTAACAAAAAACACTTAACCAAATGTGAGCAGAACGGAATCCACTTAGGCCAAGTGTCTATGTGTCATTTTTGTGCCCACTCTTCATTTTTTGAAGTTAAAGATACCGAATCAAAACAAAAGAAAGCAATTATGATTCGCTGTCTAATAGCACAAGAGATTGAGCATGTGATAATTGATTGCTCTAATTTTGAAAGAGACCCGAGGCTTGATGAATTATGATTCATAATTTATCAAGTAATAGGTTTGTCGCTATCAGAAGCCGATATTACAAAAAGAATGAAGCGTTAGCAGTACTTGATCATGCTAACGCTTTGCGTAACGGATTTACTCAGTCTGTCAACGTGAATCCTCAATACACACTTAACAATTCAGGAGTTTATTTAAAAGGAGCAAGTAACCCCGTTCAAGCGTTAGAGTTGATGTATGCACGGTACAAGCTTACAACAGGTAAGCGACCACGATCTGATTTTAATTGTTTGTTTGAACACGTAGTTATTTTCTCTGAAGAACAGTTCAACTATTTAGAACACAAGTATGGTTTAGATAAAGCTCGCGCCAGCTTGATGAATAAACTTAAACGATATGCTCAATCCATAAAATGCGAGTTTGGATTTGAGCCTATGTCAATCGACCTACACATGGATGAAGGGCATTTTGATAAGGAGTCAGGTGAGTTTATTCGTAATGTCCACGCTCATGTACAGTTTTTCAATTACGATTTCACAAAAAAAGTTGCCCCTTTACGCAAACTCATGAACAAAGGAAAGAACAATAAAGGAAGAACTAATATACTCAATCCAAATTTCGAAAAAATACAAGACCTTGCTGCTGAGACATTCTCAAGTATAGGTTTTCAACGAGGTATATCAAAAAACTATACTCGAGCAAAGCACCTAGAAAAAACTGACTATTTGTTAGCTAAGCAAGATGCTATCAACGTTGACGTCCAAAAAGCAGCTAAGAAGTTCAAGAAACTCAAAACAAACATCAACTTTAATGTTGAGAAGAAGTTGAAGCTTACAAGCGAGGTAAGTGAACTAGAGCATTATCTAACAGTACTTATGGCCAACATTAAAAAGCTTCGCAAACTTAGTTTGGAAATGCAGAAAGCAATAAAATGCCAGAGTTTATCTGCGATACAAAAATTAAAATCTGCTAGCATGCAATTTTCTAATGAAAATAAATATCCCCCTCCTAAACTTTAAATATACGCTCTAAATACTCTAGATGTCTAAAATAGAGTAAATAGAATAAATAGAGCGACTTGTTTACTCCAGAATAATATTATCTAGATAATCAGACCACCACTGCATCATCTTTTTTCTCTGTTTCAAATACATAGCTCGATTATATGGCCTAGAACTACTGGTACCAATTAGGTGAGAAAGCTGCATCTCAATAAATCTATCGTCCCAATCATTTTCGTTTAAAATTGTCGATGCAGTACTTCTGAATCCATGCGTTGAAACAATGTCAGCGGCGTATCCTAAAGCCCTTAATCTGTTAGTAAGTACATTTTTACTGATATATTTTGAAGAGTCATTCTGATTTGGAAATAAAAATTGAGAATACCCCGTATGTTCTCTAAGTTTTAGCAACCACTCATGCACTTGTTTTGAGATTGGCACCAAGTGGTCTCTATTTTTCTTCATATCTTCTCCTGGCAATGTTATTAAATTTGCTTCAAAGTCGACGTAACACCATTTCAATGAGCGGACTTCAATTGGACGAAGAAACAACCTAGGAACAAGCTTTAGTGCCTCAACTGTGCAAAAGGCTCCACTTGTATTGTTGTCGATGTCATGAATTAGCTGTTTAAGTGCCTGTGGCTCGGTAATTGCGGCCCTGTGCTTTACTGGACTTAAAGTCCCAATAAAGTCTTTCAAAGGGAAATTCTGTGCTGGATTATTTTCTGTAAGCTCTTTTCCCATTGCGAAACCAAACACTCTATTGAGAATAGATAGTATAGGAGAAGCTTGTTTTGGTTTTCCGGCTTTTTTGATTGTGATCATTATTTTTGATATGTCAGATACTCTTACGTCATCAATAGACTTTTGAGTAATCAATGCACAGTCTTTTAATAGCCAACCTCTTACCTTCTTTGAATATCCCTCAGTCCATTCCTCTATTCTCAAATCCCACCAAGACAGTGCTATGGTTTGAAACTCTTTCTCTTTGGATGTTATAGCTTCGCATTTGTCTTTGCGGCGCTTGATCATTGGGTTAATCCCACTATCCAGTAGTTTCCTACCTTCTTTCACAAGTATTCTAGCTTCGCTTAGAGATGTTTCAGGGTACTTGCCAAGAGCCATTTCTTGATGCTTGCCAGCATACTTGTATCGCATACGCCATAGTTTTGAACCTGTCCTATTTATAAGTATGTAAAGGCCGTTAGCGTCAAATAGCTTTTTGCTTTTCTTATCATCAGGACATTTTGCGACTTTTATGGTTTTATCTGTGAGCGCCATACTCTCTTCACCTAGTGGGGTATAATTTTACAATACCACCAAAACTAGAAAACACAAAATTGAAAAACCCCAAAATATACCCCTCATTTGATGAAATTACACGCAATCCAATGAAATAAGATGAAAAGCCAAAATAAAGAAAACCCTCTAAATACGGATGTATGAAGAGGGTTTGTAATAACATGAAATGTATATGGGAGGTTTACATCATACCGCCCATTCCACCCATACCGCCCATGCCGCCCATATCCGGCATGCCACCAGCATCTTTAGTTGGTGCGTCAGTGATCATGGCTTCTGTTGTTAGCATTAAGCCAGCAATTGAGGCCGCAAACTGTAATGCACTACGCGTTACTTTAGTTGGGTCAAGAATACCCATTTCTAACATATCGCCGTAAGTGCTATTACTAGCATTGTAACCGTAGTTACCTGTGCCGCCTGTGCGTACTTGGTTTAATACTACTGAGGCTTCGTCACCTGAGTTAGTTGCGATTTGACGTAAAGGAGCAGACATTGCACGGATAGCTACGTTAATACCGTGTGTTTGGTCTTCGTTGATACCTTCTAAATCTTTAATCGCGTCTGCTGCACGAACTAGTGCAACACCACCACCGGCAACAACGCCTTCTTCAACCGCAGCACGAGTTGCATGTAGTGCATCTTCAACACGGGCTTTTTTCTCTTTCATTTCCATTTCTGTTGCAGCGCCAATTTTGATAACCGCAACACCGCCAGCTAATTTAGCTAAACGTTCTTGTAATTTTTCTTTGTCGTAATCTGAAGAAGAATCTTCAATTTGAGCGCGAATTTGTGCAACACGTGCTTGAATTTCAGCTTCTTCGCCAATACCATCAATGATCGTTGTATTGTCTTTAGAAATAACAACACGTTTAGCTTGACCTAGGTCTTCTAAAGTTGCTTTTTCAAGCTCCATGCCGATTTCTTCAGAAATAACAGTCGCTTTCGTTAATGTTGCGATGTCTTGTAACATAGCTTTACGACGGTCGCCAAAACCTGGTGCTTTAACAGCTGCAACTTTCACGATACCACGCATGTTGTTAACCACTAATGTAGCAAGTGCTTCGCCTTCAACATCTTCAGCAATAATGAGTAGTGGCTTACCCGCTTTAGCAACACCTTCAAGTGTTGTTAATAATTCACGGATATTAGATACTTTTTTATCTACTAATAAGATGAAAGGGTTTTCTAATTCAACACTACCGCTTTCTTGGTTGTTGATGAAGTAAGGAGAAAGGTAACCACGGTCGAACTGCATACCTTCAACAACGTCTAGCTCATCTGTAAGAGCTTGACCTTCTTCAACAGTAATAACACCTTCAGTGCCTACTTTGTCCATTGCTGTTGCAATGATTTTACCCACAGTTTCATCTGAGTTAGCAGAGATAGTACCTACTTGCTCAATGGCTTTGGTGTCGCTACATTCTTGTGATAAACCTTTAAGTGCTTCAACTGCAGCAATAACTGCTTTGTCGATTCCACGTTTAAGATCCATTGGGTTCATGCCAGCAGCAATTGATTTTAAACCTTCGTTTACAATCGCTTGTGCTAGTACTGTTGCAGTAGTTGTACCGTCACCTGCTTCATCATTGGCTTTAGAAGCAACTTCTTTAACCATTTGTGCGCCCATGTTTTCGAATTTATCTTCTAATTCGATTTCTTTCGCAACAGATACACCATCTTTAGTGATTGTTGGGCCGCCAAATGATTTGTCTAAAACTACGTTACGACCTTTAGGACCTAATGTAACTTTAACTGCGTCTGCAAGTATGTTGACACCTTTAAGCATTTTTGCGCGGGCGTCGTTACCAAATAATACGTCTTTTGCTGCCATTTTCATGGTTCCTTATATTCTGTTTTGTACCGAATTTAATCCATACAATAAAATGAGTGGAAAATTATTAATTATTCAACGATGGCTAAAATGTCAGACTCTGACAAAATTAATACTTCTTCACCGTCAATTTTTTCAGTTTTCATGCCGTAACCTTCACTGAAGATTATTTGGTCGCCAACTTTAACATCTAACGCACGAACGTCACCGTTTTCTAGCATACGACCTTTGCCAACTGCTATAACTTCACCTCGTGTTGATTTTTCAGCCGCACTACCTGTTAGTACGATACCGCCTGCAGATTTTGATTCTACTTCTTTACGCTTAATGATCACACGATCATGTAATGGACGAATACTCATTGCTCTCTCCTGAGGTGTTCAATTTAATAATAAATTAAAGGGTTTAATTTAGTTGCTATTAATTAGTAAAAGTAAGATGGGGATTAATTAAAACTTCACAAGCCCACCTTGCTATTTTTTTAATCTTTACGTTCAAATTCGCCGTCTAAAGTCTTAGCTTTGTGAGGTGGCTGAATATGCGCTTGAAACGGACTATCTTGCTGTTCGGTAGCGTCTTCATGTTCATAAACATTTCCTTCGCTATTAAACTGAAAACTTTGCTGGCTAGCGCTGTTGGTTGTTATGTGTGATTTAACACTGCCTGCAATCGCTTGACGCACCGCAGGTATCAATAAACTCAAGCCAAGAAAGTCAGTAACAAAGCCAGGTGTAACTAACAGCACACCGGCAACTAATAATACTAACCCGGTAACAATTTCATCAGAAGGCATTTGCCCTTGAGCCATTTTTTCTTGTACCGAATTTAAGGTTGCAATCCCTTGTTGACGAACATATTTTGCCCCTAACCATGCAGTTAAAATAACCATGGCAATCGTTGGCCACACACCTAACACTGCCCCAACCTGCATCAGAACAGTAATTTCAATAATGGGAATAATAATAAAAAATACAAATAATATGCGAAACATGGGCGATCCTAAAAATCTTTAATGAAACTAATATGGGGATTAACGGGTCTTTTTCAAGCAAGCTAGCTTTTTATGTATTTTGATTAAGGTTGCCTCAATTATGCTGACACCTTACTCAATGAAAAATAATAGCGTAAACTGATAATATAGTTTTATTTTTAAATACAGCATTCGTGTAGTAACCACTTTGAACATCCAGCAAAGTGGTCATCATTATTTAAACTGGATCAATGAGTTTTAAGATAAAGGTTATGAAAAAAATTGTTACTGTTTTTTGGTTAATACTAACAAGCTTATCATTTGCTAATTCACCCCTTGTAAATGCTCAAGAGTCAATTTTTAGTTCGCCAGCATCGCTTTTTAGTAATGATGGCGAGTTTCTAAAAGTTGATAAAGCTTTTGTTTTTGATTTTCATCAACAAAAAAACAAACTACAAGTCAGCTTTAATATTGCTGATGGTTATTACTTGTATCGTCACCAATTTAAATTCACCACAGAAAACGCCACAATTGTACCGGTAGATTTGCCTGAAGGTGAACACCATGAAGATGAATTTTTTGGTGTTCAGCAAATATTTACTGGCCAGTTAGCCTTTACTATTGATATTACTGAAGCTAAAAGTAATGCAAATATTACCGTTCGCTATCAGGGCTGCGCCGACAAAGGCTTATGCTACCCGCCAACAAAGAAAAAACTTGATTTAAGCAAGGTTGATTTAACCACTGCTTCGGCAAACAATGCTGAAAATATTTTATCTGCACTTGGCAGCCCGAGCGGCGAATCAGCACAATCAGAAATAACTCAAACTTCATCTAATAAGGTCACCGACAGCAGCGAACAGCACCAATTAGTCGACATGCTAAAAAGTGACAGTGTTTGGTTAACGCTAGTGGCATTTTTTATCGGTGGTTTGCTATTGTCATTTACGCCTTGTGTTTTCCCAATGTATCCCATTTTAACCGGCATTATTGTCGGCCAAGGTGACAAACTATCAACTAAACGAGCTTTCGCTTTATCTTTTGCTTATGTGCAAGGTATGGCCGTTACCTATACCCTGCTCGGTATTGTTGTTGCTATTGCTGGTGCGCAATTTCAAGCCATGTTTCAACACCCAATAGTACTTATTGCTCTAAGTCTATTGTTTATATTTTTAGCACTTTCTATGTTTGGTCTATTTAATTTGGCATTACCAAGTAGCTGGCAAAACAAGTTGAACCAGCTAAGCAGCAATCAAAAAGGTGGCTCTTATATTGGTGTGCTAGTGATGGGTGCTATTTCAGGTTTAGTCGCCTCTCCTTGCACTACAGCACCATTAACGGGTGCTCTGTTGTATATATCACAATCGGGCGATATATTGCTGGGCGCGTCAGCACTTTATGCACTGAGTTTAGGCATGGGCTTGCCTTTGCTTGTATTAGGTAGTTCGGGTGGTAAGTTGTTGCCTAAAGCAGGTAACTGGATGAACGTAATTAAAAATATCTTTGGCCTATTACTTTTAGCCGTGCCGATATTCTTACTTGAACGTTTTTTACCTGTGATGGTTATCAACGTGTTATGGGTAATTCTGACTTTAGCTACTGCGGGTTACTTTTATACCGTCAATCAAGATACGCAAAAAACCTTTGGATTTGGTCTGCGCAGTATTTTAATCTTTTTAATTTTCTTTATTGGTGCAAACAAAGCGTACCAACTGGTTTACCCTACAACCAATATTACGATGTCACAGCAAGCCGATGTTAATGGTTTTAAACATGTAAAAAACTTAACTGAAATGAATATCGCCATTGCAAAAGCAAACGAGCAAGGCAAAACCGTTATGGTTGATCTTTATGCAGACTGGTGTGTGGCTTGTAAAGAGTTTGAAGAATACACTTTTTTTGAAAGTGACGTTCAACAAGCACTTTCAAACTCAGTATTAATACAAATTGATCTAACCGATACAGGCTCAAAAGATAGTGTCGAGCTAATGTCTACCTTCGATATATTTGGTTTACCGTCAATTCTATTCTTTGACTTAGCAGGTAATGAATTACCTCAACGCAGGGTAACTGGCTTTATGGCTGCAAAGGAGTTTACCACGCACGTTAATAACACTTTTGCACAGTGATAGTGTCAATTTGACTTGTAAAACTTTACTGTAAACAAGCACACAAAATAAAAGCGCCATATGGCGCTTTTATTTTAAATCCTTGCGGGTAATCTATTCGCGTGATTACGCATCGCTGTTAACGCTAACTCTCCAGTTACCATCAATAATTTCTCGATTAATGAAATCAATGAGACCCACTTCTGGGATAGGTTTTGAAAAATAATAACCTTGAATGAGATCACAATCGTTTTCAGTCAATGTACGCAACTGAGCTTTAGTTTCTACGCCCTCAGCAATAACAGTCAAACCTAAACTCTTCACCATAGCAATCGTTGACATAATAATTTGAAAGTCAGCATGGTTTTCTAGCATACCAACAACAAAACTCTTATCTATTTTAATGACGTCTACAGGCATACGCTTTAAGTAAGCTAATGATGAATAACCCGTGCCAAAATCGTCGATAGCAAAGCTAAAACCAATTAATCGAAGCGCATCCATAGTCGCGATAGCTTTATCTATATCTTTAACCAAGGTATGTTCGGTTAGCTCAAGCTCAAAGTTTTCAGCATTTAATTGAAATTCATCGAGTAAACCTTCCAGATAGTGCTGCAGGTTAATATCAGCAAACTGTGCTGCAGATAAATTAATGGCAATAATAACATCGCTTAACCCAGCGGTTCGCATTTCATCATATATCTCAAAGCAACGTCGAATAACCCAATAGCCTAGCTCGATCATATGTTCAGAGTTTTCTAATAAAGGAATGAAATCGTCTGGCGATACCATACCTCTTTCAGGATGCTGCCAACGTAATAAGGCTTCAAAACCATGCACTTTGTTAGTTTTTGACTCCAGCTGAGGCTGTAGACTTAAACTAAACTGCCCTTTCGCTAGCGCTTGTTTAACTTCTCCTTCCATCATCACTCTATGAGCAACACGCTGGAACATGTCACCATGATAGACAAAGTAACGATCGCCACCGTGATCTTTAGCTTCGTACATTGCAATGTCTGCATGACTAACTAGCTCACTAGCTTGAATATCCGTACCTTCAGTCATTGCGATCCCAATACTGCAAGTAACATAAAACATAGCTGTATTGACTCTTATCGGTTTTTGAAAGCTTTTTAATATCTCTCGAGCAAGTTCTTCTGCGGCTTCATTAGTCGTATTTTCGTTCAATAAAACAACGAATTCGTCACCACCAAACCGACATGACATCCCAATGTTCGCAACACTAAGGTTTATTCTATTAGCTGCTTCAACCAACAACTTATCGCCTTCACCATGTCCATGACTATCATTTACTTTTTTAAAGTCGTCTAAATCAAGAAATAAAATGCCGACACTAACATTGTTATTTGCCTTGTTTTTTAACTGCTTACGCAATTGAAAGTTGAGCATATTACGATTAGGTAAACCCGTTAACAGGTCATACATGGCAATATTTTCTAACTCTTTAGTTTTTTGTGTGACTTCAATATTCAATTGTTCCAATTCATAACTTAAATCCGTTGTGGCATTAATCAGCACATCAATTTCATCAGGAAATATTTTAGACTGTGGTATTTGAACGGCACGAAATTGGTCAAACTTTTTACGTGCTAATAGGGGCAGTATATCTGAAAGGATTAATAGCCTTTTAGTAAAAGGCCCTGCGACAAAGTGCACTAACAAAGCTAAAACAATAAAAATGGCTAACGTAGACAATATAAACTGCATACGGTAGGTTTGATATTTGTCTGTAAATGAACTGACATTATCGACTTGTGCCATATAAAAGTCTTGCATAGGCGAAGAAGCCAGCGGTAACATATTGATTAAGTAACTATTTTTTTGATAATCAACTTGTAAGCCAGATTTTTTTACCGTAGACAATAAGTCTGATGGTTCATTTAATCTAAATAATGCATACATTAAATGTGTTGCCGATGAGGTAATAATATCGGCTTGCGCTAACGTTACCGCTTGAGACTTATCAAAAGCAACAATGGCTACTTGGTTTTCGAGTGCCTGATTAATAGCATAGATAACATCAACCAAAGAAATTGCCATTGTCACGATAGCCATTTCTCCTTGAGCATTCAAAATGGGTATCGACACGAGTTGTTGACACTGCTGCACACAACTTAGTAGATGAACAGGCGCATAAATTTCTTTCACATTTTTTGCACTTGCTATAACTTGCTCTGTTAAGGGGGAAGATTGATAAATAGGATTTAAATCGTCTGACATTAACCATATACCTTCTACATTATGGTTAATTTGTAATGCATCAAATTGTTGCTCTAGCGCTTCAGCTGCACGCTCAAAATCAAGTTGATCTTTAAGTTGTATAAGGTCAGTAAATGACTCTAACCAACTACGCACTTGTTCTCTAACAAGTTTACTTTGTGTTTCAAATTGTGCATTACCTTGACGTAATTTATTGCTTTGATATTGAGAGAACTCTTGATCTAGCCTACTGACTGATAATATAGAAATAGATAAACTCAAAAGTAATAATGCACTAACAACGAGTACAAAAAGTTTAACGCTAACACTGACTAATCTCGTTTTCATCATTAAAACCAATACATAAATTGAATAGCCCAAACCTGCCAATTTTTACTATCGTTCGCGATAGGGTCTGGTAATATTACAGGAGATAGTCGAGCTGCTCCTTTCATCCAGTGGTACTCGGCATTCATTCGAAAATTATCGGAAAAATCATACGAAAGACCAATCATGGTGTCATTATGAAAGCCAAAATAGGCAGGGATTACACCACCCGTATTTTTGGCTAATTCACTGCCGTTTTTATCGTCTTTATTAACATAAAATCGCTCATGTCTGAGCATTACAGATAAATCTTTTTCTACTTGGTAACGTGCTTGTACGTAGTACCCCTGACCTATTTCATCGCGATGAAAATCAGTAAAATAAAAGCCGTCTGATACTTGTCTTTCTTGTACAAGCTCAGCACTTAATTGCCAAAACTCACCTTCATAAAGTGCATTTACGGTATAAAACTGGAATTTAAAATCACCTTGGTGAAAATTATCAACTTGCGCTTCCTTATATATAAAACTTGAATCTACTGCAGAAACACCAAATTGCCACTGAGAATATGCCGGACGCCAATAAATACTGGCTTGCATATCAAGGTCGTGGTCGATTTCCCCTAAAGCAAATTCGCCCTGAATAACATCTGCCTGATCATCTGAAATAGCACTCTTACCGCGGCTAAAATTAAAATCAATTTCACCAAGGTAGTCATCGCTATAACTTAACTTGACTGCTGCACCATCTCCGCCTACAGCCACATCTCGAAAGCCATCAAAATAAGTCACTTGTGGATTTATGATTGATGGTCGAGCAAAAGGTATGTCGCGTGTACTTGAATATAACCAATGATTATTTTTCACACGGCCAACATAAAAACTTGCTTGCCAAGTCTCATTATGAAATGCATCCCACTCCAACAACAAATAATCTAAACGCAAGCCAGGGTGATATCGATTGCCACCATTAAGATAAACTGCTTGGCCTGCAATGCGAAAGTCATCATTCAGTTGATAAGAGGCATTAAGACCAATTTCAGTTAATTCAAACGATAAGCTTTCATCATTGTTTATAAAATTGCTATTACTGGCATCAATAACGCCCTGTGCGACAAACCCATGAATTTGCAAGGGTTCACTTTTAATTTCAGCAGCACTTAAATTGAACACAAAACATAAACTAAAAAGAGCACCTAGATATGCATTCGATAACTTTGCTGGTCTAATCATCAAGTTTAATGATGTTAACATCCTTGACCTCCGATAAATTTTCAACATACCCAATAGCACCTTTAGTCGTTCTTATAGCCTCAATAAGCGCTTGTTGGTTTTCAACTTCAATTGGCGCAACGCCGAAACCCGAAAAGCTCAGCTTGTGCCATATACGATCAAGTTGGTAAGGAAATAAGCGTAATTGCTCTCGACAAAACTGTTGATGAAGTGGATTTTTACTCGGCAAAACATATACCACAATAGGAAGCCCATTCTGCCAATGAACTTGCCTCATTGAGTAAATACGGCGCAACTGTGCAACCGACAATGAAGTGGTGTCTGCCGTTATATTTGAAATAATATTTATTGCATCTACTCGCGGACTAAAAAGTAAAATAACGACAACAATGTGAATAAATACGGTTTTAATATTTTCTTCCTTGTAATTAACAGGAGAGGACATGACAACATTTAACCAAGGGCTCCCTTGAGCAGCGATTAGTTAAATCAATGAATTAATTAATATTCCTACAATATTTATATTAGTAAATTTATTATAACTTACCTAATATTCATAGCTTTATTTTCCTTACCAAGTCATTAGACCAGTATTTTGCTGCTATATTCTGCGAAAACACTATAATAATCGTCAAATGAGTTTAATTTTGGTTTTAGACCAAATTTAATTCAATCACAAAGTAAAATATGACATGATGCTATCATTACTTAACAATCAAGGTGTTTTAACCGAAGATGACTACAAAGTTTAACATTTTAGTGCTAAATGGTCCTAACTTAAATATGTTAGGTAAGCGTGAGCCGACTATATACGGTGCATTATCGCTAGCTGAGATTATGGAAAATCTAGCCAACAATGCCGAAATAGCTAATGTAAATTTGACACATAAACAGTCAAATGCAGAGCATATTTTGCTTGACGAAATTCATAGCAGTTTTGAAAAGATAGATTTTATCATTATAAATCCTGCAGCATTCACCCATACCAGTGTAGCACTCAGAGATGCATTATTATCGGTAAGTATTCCTTTTATAGAAGTTCATTTATCAAATGTGCATGCACGTGAGTCTTTTAGACAACATTCGTATTTATCAGATATTGCCGTAGGTGTTATTAGCGGTTTAGGAGCTAAAGGTTATGAATATGCTTTAGCTGCAGCAACAGATTGGTTAGAAAAGAACAAACATAAAAATTAATAATGACTTAAGGTGCGATTTTGCACGTTAGGTTTTCACACATAAATTTAATAACGATCAAAAAAAGGTATTCAAATGGATATTCGTAAAATTAAAAAGTTAATAGAATTGGTTGAAGAGTCTGGAATCAACGAATTAGAGATTTCTGAAGGCGAAGAGTCAGTACGCATTAGCCGTGGCGCTACAATTATGCAAGCCGCTCCTATGATGCATTCAGCCCCAGCGGCCCCTGCACCAATAGCAGCAGCTCCAGCTGCTGAAGCTGCAGCTCCTGTAATAAGTGGACATGTAGTTCGTTCTCCAATGGTAGGAACTTTTTATGCTTCTGGCTCTCCTGATGCACCAGCATTTGTTGAAGTGGGTCAGCATGTTAACTCTGGCGATACTTTATGTATTCTAGAAGCAATGAAAATGATGAACCAAATCGAAGCCGATAAATCAGGTGTTATCAAACAAATTTTAGCGGCAAATGAAGACGCTATTGAATTTGATCAACCGCTATTCATCATTGAATAAGCCCAACCATTAAGGGTATTTTCATGTTAGATAAAGTTGTTATCGCCAATCGAGGCGAAATTGCCTTAAGAATACTGCGTGCTTGTAAAGAGCTTGGCATTAAAACGGTTGCTGTTCACTCAACAGCCGATAAAAGTCTAAAGCACGTATTATTAGCCGACGAAACTATTTGTATTGGTAAGCCTTCAGCAATGGATAGTTATTTAAACATTCCTGCCATTATTACCGCCGCTGAAGTTACCGACGCTGTGGCTATTCATCCTGGTTATGGTTTCCTTGCAGAAAACGCAGACTTTGCTGAACAAGTAGAAAAGTCTGGTTTTGCATTTATTGGCCCTAAAGCGGAAAGTATTCGTTTAATGGGTGATAAAGTTTCTGCAATAAAAGCCATGAAAGCAGCTGGTGTTCCTTGTGTGCCTGGCTCAGACGGTCCTTTGACCTCTGATAATGAAGCCAACTTGGCACACGGTAGACGTATTGGTTACCCTGTTATCATCAAAGCCTCTGGTGGTGGTGGTGGTCGTGGTATGCGTGTAGTACGCAACGAAGATGATTTAATTGAATCGATTCAGTTAACAAAAACTGAAGCTCGTGCGACTTTCAATAATGATATGGTTTACATGGAAAAATTCCTTGAAAACCCACGTCACGTTGAAATTCAAATCATGGCTGATGGCCAAGGTGGTGCGATTCATTTAGGTGAGCGTGATTGTTCGATGCAACGTCGCCATCAAAAAGTAGTTGAAGAAGCGCCAGCACCAGGTATTACACCTGAAATGCGAGCTAAAATTGGTGAGCGCTGTTGTAATGCTTGTATCAAGATCAACTACCGTGGTGCAGGTACTTTTGAGTTTTTATACGAGAATGGTGAATTCTATTTCATAGAAATGAATACACGTATTCAAGTAGAACACCCTGTCACTGAAATGGTAACTGGTGTTGACTTAATTAAAGAACAGCTTCGTGTTGCAGCTGGCCAACCGCTTTCTTATACACAAGACGATATTAAGATTTCGGGCCATTCAATTGAATGTCGAATCAATGCTGAAGATCCTCGTTCTTTTATTCCGTCGCCGGGTAAAATTACGCGTTTTCATTCGCCAGGTGGTTTAGGTGTACGCTGGGATTCTCATATTTATGCTGACTACTCTGTACCTCCTCATTATGACTCTATGATCGGTAAATTGATCACTTGGGGTGATAACCGTGATGTAGCAATAGCACGTATGCGTAATGCATTAAGTGAATTGGTAATTGATGGCATTAGAACTAACATTGCTTTACACCAAGACATCTTAAGCGACCAAGGTTTTATTAATGGTGGTGCAAATATTCATTACCTTGAAAAGAAACTTTCAGAATTAGAATAAAACCTATCATGACTGTTTGATAAAAAGCTCTGCATGCAGAGCTTTTTTTATTTATAATCATTTAAATTTTAAGGCGAAGCTAAAAAGTTATGACTAAATTATTAGAAAAACCTGCTCCACCTGCCGATGATGACTGCTGTGGTGGTGGTGCATGTAACCCTTGTGTTTGGGATCATTATTACGCAGAGCGGAAAAAATGGCGTTTACAACAAGTTGAACTAAAGGCGGCAGAAGAAAAAAATAAGCAAAATTCCACAACATAAGTTTATCGCTCATATTAATGGCTCAAAAGAACATTAATATCGCTGTTAGATATTTTTTATTAGCGTCGCTTCAGCTTATATTTATGATTCTTATCTCTTCGGTATATTTAACCAGCCACAGTCATTTATATTCCCCATAATCTGCTAACTATGCTGCTACCTTA